>BNJS01000970.1_pt1 | contig 284884 bp, 297 predicted proteins | sample 8540461 | NCBI WGS metagenome assembly BNJS01 (sample SAMD00202454, study PRJDB9452) | human saliva metagenome | isolation source: human saliva | place: Japan
GAAGAAATAGTGCTTTTAGAACGGATTCGGGAGATTCCTTGGAAATGAGGGAAGATTCTCCGTATAAAGAAAGTATTTCGTCCCTTAGCTTTCTTTTTTTGGATTATTTTAAAGAGCGGGAGAATCAAGAAGCACAGTCTTTAGAAGTAGCTGCTGTGGAGGGAAATACGGATGCATCCGTTCCGATTAGTTCTTTACTGGAACGTTATCAGAAGGAACTACAGGGTTTTCTTTATCCCGGAATAGCTAAGGAAAGAAACTCATTCGGCGATTTCTTTTCCATTCTGGTCTTTCTTTCCTTCGGGATTGTCTTGGAAAATAAGGAAGAAGCCCAATCCAGAATTTTGGAGCTTTATTTGCAGATTTATCTTTACAGCCAATCCGATGAAGAATTGGAGAGAAGCAGATTTCAAGATATTTTCTATTCTCATTTTTATGATTACTGCAGGGATTTTCTGGAAGAGCGTTATGAAGAGGAGGAGAAGGATCCCTTTATGTATCGCAACAATATTCTTTTCTTCGGATGGATGCCCTATTATGGAAGCAGTCCTTTCTTTTCCAAGGAATATGTTGAGAGTCATCAAAGGGATGCTGCCATATTTCTCGGAGATCGTTTCCTGTCCCACCTTTATCAGGCTTATGAACAGCAGGAGAAGCTGTGGCATAAGCGGAAGGGTAAAAGCAGAGTCCAAATTTTGGAAGAACAGTTAAAAAATAGAAAGGATTTTCAGCCGGAGAACTACTATATAGAGGAATCTCAAGGACTTTCCTTCCACGCTCATCAGGAAAAGCTGTGGAAGATCTTTTTAGAGAAGACCAAGGAAGCAAGGGTAGACTTTGAGAAAATGAGGGAAAGGAATTAGAAGTATTTTGCTTAGTATGAAGGAAAAAAAAGGAAAGAGCAGGGGGAGGATTTTTTTACTCCTTTCTTTTTGTTTTTTTATTCTTTTTTATAGTGTGGTGGCAATGGCTGCCAACTGGCCAACAGCAGACTTAACGGCGGAGTCCGCCATTGTGGTGGATGAGGAAACCGGGGCGGTTTTGTTTGAAAAAAACGGAGATGTGAGAGAATATCCTGCCAGTATTACCAAGGTTATGACGGCTCTTGTGGTTTTGGAGCACGCATCCCTAGAGGATAAGGTGACATTTTCCCATGATGCGGTATACAATGTGGATCGGGGATCTTCCAACGCCCAGATTGAAGAGGGGGATGTTCTGACGGTAAATGACTGTTTGCATGCCCTGTTACTCAAGTCCGCAAATGAGGCGGCAAATGCTTTAGCAGAGCATGTGGCAGGATCTCGGGAAGCCTTTGCGGAGATGATGAATGAGAAGGCGAAGGAGCTTGGTTGCACAGGAACTCATTTTCAGAATCCTTCCGGCTTGCAGGATGAGAACCACTATACCACTGCAAGGGATATGGCGTTAATCGGTATGGCTGCGTTTCAGAATAAGGATTTTTTGGAAATTGAAAAAAATCTGAGTCATACTTTAGGGAATTTAAAGCGTCTTCCGGAGGGAAACACGATTTACATGGAGCATAAAATGATGCTCTCCAACACAAAGTTCTATGACAAAAGGGTAGTAGCGGGAAAAACCGGTTATACCCAGATTGCGGGAAATACCTTAATTAGCCTGGCGGAGGATCAGGGAAGAAAGGTTGTTACGGTAGTTTTGAAGGATAAAAATCCTTCTCACTACACGGATACAAAGGCCTTACTGGATTTAGCTTTTTCGGAAACGGAAAATCAAACTTTAGGGGAACATCCCGGTGCTTTAGAGGCCTTACGAAAAGAATTGGTATCCGCCGGAAAAATCACGGAGGAGAATAAGATTCATTTTCTGGATACCGTGAAGATTTCTCTTCCTAAGGGAGCAAGTCAGGACGGATTACAATACGTTTTCACGGATATTGCAGAAGATGCTCCGGCTTCCGCCCTGGGAAAAGTGCAGATTTTACTGGATGGAAAAGTTGTAGGGAGCGGATATATTGGGAAAGATCAAAATATTCAGGTCATTTTAAACAATAAGGAAACTAAGAAAAAGGTAGCGGTTGCAGCGGTTACCGTCAGCGGCTTTACGATTTTAGCCGGCTTCGGATTTTTCCTCTTTGGAGGAGGCGCCTTGTATGGAGCAAAAAAACCTTCATGATGAACGGAAAAGAAAGAAGAAGTGGAAGGAAAGACGAAAGAAAAATCTGGAAGAGTTGCAGATTTCAGAGGAAGAATTTAAGATTCTGGTAGAAAAAAGAAAGTCAGAGAAAAAGAAGAAGTAGTGCAAAAAGAGCAAAGGAGACTTTGACGTATGGATGAGAAGAATCAGCAGGGCGGCACTGAAGCAAAGGAAATGGATGAGAGGAATCAGCAAAGCAAACCTGAAGCTATAGAACCGAAAGAGCAGGCTAAACAGGAGAGTTATAAAGCTACTGCTCAGCACAGGGAGTTTGAGCATTACGGGGATGCTGAGGATAGGGAAGAGGAAGAAGCTCTGGAAAGAGAACGGCAGAGACTTCGAGAGGAAAGAAGAGAGAGAAGAAAGCAAAAGGAAGCTGCCAAAAAAGCAAGCCAAAGAAGACGACTGTTTCTGCTTCTTCTTTTCCTTTGTGTAGTCTTTGTGGCACTTTTCCTTTTTTTGAGAAAAGGAAGCCCGGCTCAAAGAGGAGAGGAGAAAACAAGCAGTTCTGTAGCGGAAAGAGCTCCAATAGAAGTGTATTATGTAGAAGATAAGGGAAGTACTAAAGGCGAGGAGTTGGGGACTTATCTGGAAAATGCCGGAGAGAATAACGCATCCGTAAATCTACATACCTTGATTTATGAAGAAGGAAAAGAAGAAGACTTAAAGCAAGCATTAAAAGAGGCTAAGGCAGAGCTGTTGCTGGGAGAAGGCAGTGAAAAGCTGGAGGCATTTTTGGAAAAATTCTCTGTGGAGGAAAAAATACCCTACCTGAGTCAGAGCAGCAAGAAGCTGGAACCGGGAAATAATCATTTTGTTCTGGAAAAAAGTCTGGAGGATCAGGCGGTAGACCTGGGATTTTTCGCTTATAATGAGGCCTTCCGGAAAATGGGCATTCTCCTACAGGAAGGAGATGAGAAGAGTAAGACCTTAGCGGAACAGCTCTCGGAAAGCTTTCCCGAGTACGGAGGAACGGTAGAAATTCGGGCCTATAAGGGAGAAGAGGATTTTCAGGCGAAATTGTCGGAGCTGGAGGAAGCCGGAATAGATCTTTTGTTCCTTCCAAGTCCCGGAGATCAGGAGAAGGCGCTTCTTTCCGAGGAAAAAGCCTATAACATCCTTTTGGGAAAAGATTGGGATCAGGAGAATTTCCCCGGGGATTTAGAACTTCCCTATCCGGTATATCTCTACGGAAGAGAGAACAAGGCGTTGCCACTGGCGGAAAAGGAAGAGGAAAGTTCCGATTCGTCAGGAGAAGAGGCACAGGAAAGCTCCGCTTCGTCAGGAGAAGAGCCGCAGTCGGGAAGCAGATATGACAAGGATTTGCTGGGGATTCTTAGCAAGTTAAGAGCAGAAGTAAAGAAGAAGAGTCTTTTGCAAACACTGGAAAGCATGAGCTATCAGGGAGAATGTGGAGAGTACCACTTCCTTCCCGGACAATACTGTTTAAAAGGGCAGGGACAATTTTATGAATATCAGGGGCAAGAAAAAAGAGACCTGAATCCATAAAATGAGATAAATTCAGTAAAAATCTGCTTTTTTTCGAAGAAGGGAGCAATCATGAAATTTACCAAAATGGAAGGTTTAGGCAATGACTATGTTTATGTCAATGCCTTTACGGAAAAGGTGGAGAATCCTGAAGAGCTGGCAAGACGTATCGCAGACAGACATTTCGGCGTAGGTGGAGACGGGCTGATTCTGATTGAGCCTAGCGACAAGGCGGATGCCTATATGCACATGTTTAATGCAGACGGTTCAGAGGGCTCCATGTGTGGAAATGGAATTCGCTGTGTGGCAAAGTATATATATGACCACGGTATTGTGGAGAAGGAAAGAAGAAAGCTTCGTATAGAGACAAAATCCGGCATCAAGGACATTGAAATCTTTGTAAAAGACGGAAAAATGGAAAAGGCTACCGTGGATATGGGAGAAGTCAAGCTGGACGGAGAACTGCCGGAGAATATAGAGGTACGGGGCATGTCCCTTCAATTCGTGGGCATTGATGTAGGAAATCCCCATGCGGTATATTTCCTGGAGGACAATCCTGAGCTGTCCGTTTCTTCCGTTTCGGAATTGGACTTGGAAAAAATCGGAAAAGATTTCGAAGAGCATCCCCGTTTTCCGGATAAGGTAAATGCAGAATTTATCCAGGTGCTTTCCCCTACGGAAATTCGTTTCAGAGTCTACGAAAGAGGCTCCGGAGAGACCTTGGCCTGTGGTACAGGAGCAACTGCGGCAGTGGTTGCCGGTATTCTTATGGGAAGATTAGAGGATAGAGCCACCGTACACCTCTTAGGAGGAGATTTGGAAATATCTTATGATAAAAAAACAGGTCACGCCTTTATGACGGGACCTGCCAGAGAAGTCTTTAACGGGGAATGGATATAGTTATTTATTTAAAATAGGGCACGCTAACCTCGTTTTGACTGAGCAGTGGTTTTGTTAACCACTGCTCACTTTGCTTTGCAAAGCAACTTCTATTAGAAGTTGGTCTACGTACAGAGGGTACTTTTTTGATAAAAAGTACCCTCTTAGCTGTACTAAGCTCAAGCTGCGTTTCACTTGCTTTCACTAAGTACAAACGGGCTCAGATTGCCCTTATTTTAAGCCTACACTAATAAAGCTAAGTTTAAATTACAATGTTCCATTATCCGTTTACAGGAGAAGCAATCCGTTTCCGGCACCGATACGGTCTGCACCGGCTTCCAGTAATTCTTCCGCGAAGGCCTTGGTGCGGATTCCGCCGCTGGCCTTAATTTGCATTTTGGAAGATACGGAGGCCTTCATCAACTGAATATCCTCCAAAGTGGCTCCTCCGGTGGAAAATCCCGTGGAGGTTTTCACAAAAGCTGCTCCTGCCTGCTCAGAAAGCTGGCAGGCTTTTTTGATTTCCTCTTTTGTCAATAAGCAGGTTTCAAGAATGACCTTTACAAGCGCAGGAGAGGAAGCCTCTACAACGGCACGGATATCCTCCTCTACTGCTTGAAAATCACCATCCTTTAAAGCTCCGATAGGAAGTACCATATCAATTTCATCTGCCCCGTCTTCTACAGCGCATTTAGCTTCAAAGGCTTTTGCTCTCTTGGACATGGCTCCAAGAGGAAATCCCACCACGGAGCAAACCTTAACATCACTTCCTTCTAAAGATTTTTTTACCAAAGGAACATAAACACTGTTCACGCAAACAGAGGCGAAGCCATGCTCTCTAGCCTCTTGACAATAGCGGACTACCACATCCTTCCCCGCCTCCGGCTTTAACACAGTATGATCAATCTTTTGTGCAATATCCATCGAATCCTCCTAAAACGAATTACTTACTTAGCTTCATAATAAACCATAACCATGATTATAACAAAAAATCAGGCAGAATAATCACTGCCTGATAAAAATATGTCTGTCTAAGAATATACACTATGCACTTTCCGCTCTAAGCAGTTTAAATGCAGGGGCAATCTGAGCCCGCGGGTACTTGCGAAAAACAAGAGAAACGCAGTTTTTCGCTTAGTATCCCCTGCCGGGCGAAGTTAGCGAGAGCGTGCCCCTAATTTAAACTGCTTAGATAGGAAAGTAATATTATTATTGAAGGTAGGGATTATGCCTGCTCTCTGATTTTGTTCTGTGCCACCGTCAGCATCAGCTTGATTCTGTTTAACTGATTTACCTCGGAAGCTCCTGCATCATAGTCCACCGCAATGATATTGGCACCGGGGTTATGACGCTTTAATTCCTTGATTACACCCTTACCTACGATGTGGTTGGGGAGACAGCCGAAGGGCTGGGTACAAACAATATTGTCCACACCCTCATCAATCAGCTCCAGCATTTCTCCGGTTAAAAACCATCCTTCACCGGTCTGATTTCCTAAGGAAACATACTGTCTTGCCTTGACCGCCAGTTCTCGTATATCTCCGGGAGCAGTGAAGTGCTTGGACTTTTCCAGTTCCTTTTCTTGCGGTCTTTCGGAAGGATTCCAAAAGGCTGATGGCAATATTACAGAAGGTCTTTCCTTTCCAGGAAGCGCCCAGATTCTCATACTTAAAGTTCTGGTTATAGAAACAGTAGAGCAAAGAAGTCCATAAGATCCGGCATTACCGCTTCAGCCCTTCCTTTTCCAAAAAGCTCTACAATATGGTTATTGGCAAGAGGAGAGAATTTTACCAGAATTTCTCCCACAATACCAACCTTTGGCTTTTTTAAATTTGTGTTCATGGGCAGGGAATCAAAAATCTCTGATAATACCCTTTACGTTTTTTCCAAATTCCAGGAAAGGAATATTTTTCTTGGAAAGACTTTCTTGACAGATCTTCTTCCACTTTTGATGTAAAGCTTCTGCGGAACCCTCCTGCAACTCGTAGGGACGGGTGCTGTAAAGAAGACGCATAAAAAGGTCTCCGTAAACAATTCCCTGCATTGCCTTAGTGAGAAGCGGAATGGTCATGGTAAAGCCGGGGGTAGATTCCATTCCGTTGGCATTTAAGGAAATAACCGGAATCTGTCCCATGCCGGCCTTGTCCAGTGCTCTACGGATAAAGCCGATATAGTTGGAGGCACGACAGCCTCCTCCGGTCTGGGACATAATAACCGCTGTCTTTTCCAAATCATATTTTCCGGAAAGCAGAGCCTCCATGACTTGTCCAACCACGATAATGGAAGGATAGCAGGAGTCGTTGTTTACATACTGTAATCCCGTATCGATGGCGGAACGGTTGTCATTGTCCAAAACCACCAGATTATAGCCCTCGGAACGAATAGCCGGCTCAATCAGCTCAAAGTGAAGAGGGGACATCTGGGGACAAAGGATGGTATAGCCTTCCTTCTTCATATCCTTGGTAAATAGAGTTCTCTTATAGCTTTCGGAACGAATAGTTCTCTTATAATTCTTTTCAGCTCTCACACGGATAGCCGCAAGGAGGGAACGGATACGAATTCTTGCCGCTCCTAAATTATTTACCTCATCAATCTTTAATACGGTGAAAATCTTATCGGAGCCGTTCAAGATGTCCTTCGCCTGGTCTACCGTTACCGCATCCAGTCCGCAACCGAAGGAGTTTAACTGGATAAAGTCCAGATTTTCCTGGGTCTTTACAAATGCTGCGGCCTTATAGAGACGGGAGTGGTACATCCACTGATCCGTAACAATGATGGGACGCTTTACTTCTGCCAAATGGGAGATGGAGTCCTCTGTTAAAACTGCAAAGTTAAAGGAGGTAATCAGCTCCGGAATACCGTGGTGGATTTCAGGGTCTGCATGGTAGGGACGACCTGCCAGGACAATTCCTCGATTGCCGGTCTTTCCATCCACATCAGGGTTTCTTCCCCTTTTTCCTCAATGTCCTTTCGGGACTGTAAAAGCTCTTCCCAAGCCAGATGCGCTGCTTCTCGGATTTCTTTCTCCGTAAAGTTCCATTCTTTAAACTTTTCTCCGATTTTTTCCAGAGTCCAGTCTCCGGCAGGCTTGATGGAGTCCTGAATATCCTTGGGATGAACAAAGACCTTGCAAAGCTGGTCTGTTAAAATCTTTTCATTGGTGAAGGCCAGGAAGGGCTTCATAAAGAGAATGCTCTTTTCTTCCAGATTCTCCACATTGTTCTTGATATTTTCCGCATAGGAGGTGACCATGGGGCAGTTGTAATGATTTCCTGCATCCGGTGTTTCGTTTCGCTCATAAGGAATGCAGGGATAGAAAATGAAATTCTGCTCCTTGGCGATTAACCATTCAATATGTCCGTGTACCAGCTTGGCAGGGTAACATTCGGACTCGGAAGGAATGGATTCGATACCCATTTCATAAAGCTTTTTGTTGGAAGAGGGAGAGAGAGAGTACGGTTCTAAATCCCAGTTCCTTAAAGAAAATAGCCCAGAAGGGGTAATTTTCATACATATTGAGGACACGGGGGATGCCCACTTCTCCACGCTTAGCTTCTTCGATACTTAATGGCTCATAGCCGAAGATTCTCTTAATCTTGTACTTAAAGAGGTTTGGCACTTCGGATTTTGCCTTTGGCTTTCCTGCACCTCTTTCACAACGGTTTCCGGAGATAAAGCTTCTTCCCCCGCCGAAGTTGCTGATGGTCAATACGCACTTATTGCTGCAAAGCTGGCAACGGCCCATGGTGGTTTCGTATTCCAGGTTCACAATCTTTTCCAGAGGAAGCATAGTGGTCTTTTTATAACCGCTGGCATCCAAGAATTCTTTGTCAGCTTCCCCGGCCAGAATTTCATTTTCCAGCTTGTCGGTTTCAATGCTGTAACGCTCTCTGGCAATCAGGGCCGCACCGAAGGCACCCATGATACCGGCAATGTCCGGACGGGTTACATTTTGTCCCAGAATCTGCTCTAAGGCTCTGAGAACGGCATTATTATAGAAGGTTCCACCCTGTACTACGATATGCTTACCAAGCTCCTTGGGATTGGTAACCTTAATAACCTTGTATAAAGCATTCTTTACTACGGAGTAGGCAAGACCTGCGGAAATATCCGCTACGGTAGCGCCTTCCTTCTGGGCCTGCTTTACGTTGGAATTCATAAATACGGTACAACGGGATCCTAAATCCGTAGGTGTCTTCGCGAACAAGCCTCCTGAGAGAAGTCAATGACGTTATAGCCTAAGGATTTTGCAAAGGTCTCCAGGAAAGAACCGCAACCGGAGGAGCAGGCTTCATTTAACTGCACATTATCCACGGTGCCGTCCTTAATATGAATACACTTCATATCCTGTCCGCCGATATCCAAGATACAATCTACGTTAGGCTCAAAGAAGGATGCTGCATAGTAGTGGGCAATGGTTTCCACCTCGCCCTCGTCCAGCTGGAAGGCGGACTTTAAGAGAGCTTCTCCGTAACCGGTAGAGCAAGAGTAGCTGATTTCCGCACCCTCCGGAAGTTTTTCTTGAATTTCCTTCATGGCTCTGATGGCAGTGGCAATGGGAGAGCCTTCATTTCCGGAATAAAAAGTATAAAGCAGTTCACCCTCTTCGGAAATCAAGGCCACCTTGGTTGTAGTGGAACCTGCATCAATTCCCAAGAAGATTTTTCCCTTATAGGAAGATAAGTCTCCGGTAGGCACCTTGGCTTTATTGTGACGAGCAATGAAGCTTTGGTAATCCTCTTCTTTTTCGAAGAGACAGTCCATACGCTTGATTTCACTGTCCATTTCAATGCCGGCACGAAGACTCTTGACTAGGCTTGCCAAGGGAACTTCTTTTGCGTTTTCTTCTATACTTAAGGCAGAACCCATGGCGGCAAAGAGGTGAGAATTATCCGGATTGATAATGGCATCTCCCTCAAGCTTTAGAGTACGAATAAAACTGTTTCTTAATTCCGACATAAAGTGGAGTGGGCCTCCTAAGAAGGCAACATTTCCACGGATAGGTTTCCCCTGAGCCAAACCGGAAATAGTCTGATTACATACGGCCTGGAAAATGGAGGCAGCCAAATCTTCTCTGGCAGCGCCTTCATTGATTAAAGGCTGAATATCCGTCTTCGCAAAAACACCGCAGCGGGCTGCGATGGGATAGATCATCTGGAAATTCTTGGCCAATTCATTCAGACCGGAAGCATCCGTATCCAAAAGAGAAGCCATCTGATCGATAAAGGAACCGGTACCTCCGGCACAGATTCCGTTCATTCTTTGGTCAATACCACCCTTGAAGTAGATGATTTTGGCATCCTCTCCTCCAAGCTCGATGGCAACATCTGTTTGGGGATAGAATTCCTTTAAAGAATTTGCTACAGCTACAACCTCCTGACAGAAGGGCTGTCCCATATGCTTGGCCAGACTCAGTCCTCCGGAACCGGTGACCATACAAGATAGGGTACAATCCCCCAGTTTTTCTTTGCTTCCTCCAGTAAATCTGCCAATGTTTCCTGTATATTGGCAAAGTGTCTTCGATAGTCTGAAAAGAGAAGGTTCTTCTCTTGATCCATAATGGCGACTTTCACCGTTGTAGAACCGATATCTATTCCCAGTCTATAAGTTCCTGTCATAAATTCACCCATTTCTATACTTTCTAAGCAAGTGTGTAAAAAGCTGCCTTTCTCCCATAGGAAAAAGTTCAAGGACTTACTCTAACACAAAGGAAGGGGGGCAACAATAAAGCCTTTCTAAAAAAATAATAAAAAGAGCTGTGCTTAATAGAATTTTAATAAAAACCATAAGACAATCCTAATTTCATCTTGAAAAAGCCAGGGGAGACAAGTATACTCATGCGGTGCAAGAAGATAGCAAAAGACAACAGTGGGAGAGCGGGGGAAAAGAAATTTACTCAGCTTGAAAGCCAATCAAAGAAAGGTAGTGAGAATGAATATCTTGGACCGTTTAAATAGAAAGTTCGGACGCTTCGCCATTCCGAATTTAATGCAGTATATTTGTGTGATTTACGGAATAGGTTTTATGATTCAGGTGGTGGCACCGGAAATTTACTATTATTATATGGATTTGGATCCGGAAGCAATTCTCCATGGACATATCTGGCGGATTTTTACATTTTTGTTTTACTTTCCGGCAGGGGGAGGATTTTCCGGCGTGTTTTGGGCCATTATCGGTATTATGGTGTATTATAATATCGGAAAAACCTTGGAATTTCTCTGGGGAAGCTTCCGCTATACGTTTTTTATTGCCTCCGGTATCATTCTTTATAATGTGGTAGGTATTCTGATTTATCTGTTCACCGGCGTGTCTTTACAGTTAAATCCTACCTACATGAGCTTCAGTATTTTTTTGGCCTATGCTTTAAGTTTGCCGGATACTATGTTTTACATTTATTTCCTTTTTCCGATTAAGGCCAAGTACCTGGCGGGAATAGAAACGGCGTTGTATTTCTTTTTCTTTTTGACCAGTCCAAGTATGGGAGAGAGAGGGTTTCTATTCTCCTGTCTTTTGCCAATGTTTTGTTGTTCTTCCTGTTACAGAATCAGGGAAACAATAAAAATATCTTTCACATTAATCGTTATCGATAGGCTTAGGTTTTTTGCAAAACTTGTCGATGTGATAGAGTAGAGTCTGAAAATGAGTGGAAAAATAGTGAGTGAGTAAAGGAGAAAAAATGAGAAGAACGAAGATTGTATGTACCATGGGACCCAATGAAAATGATTATGAGCTGTTGCTTAAGCTGGCAAAGACCATGGATGTGGCTCGTTTTAACTTTTTCCCATGGAAACCATGAGGAGCATCTAGCTAGATTGGAAATGCTTCGGAAGGCCAGAAAAGAAGTGGGAAGACCCATTGCAGCTCTTTTGGACACCAAGGGACCGGAAATCCGTACCGGTGTTTTGGAGGGAGGCAATAAGATTACTCTTCAAGAGGGAGATGAGATTACCCTCACTACCGAGGAAGTGGTAGGGACAAAGCAGAAAATTTATATCAACTACGAGCACCTTCATGAGGATGTAAAGCCCGGAAATGTAATTTTGATTGATGACGGTTTAATCGGTTTAGAGGTGCTTTCCGTTAATGGACAGGAAATTCACTGTAAGGTAACTAACGGCGGTGAGCTTGGGGAGAGAAAGGGTGTGAATGTACCCAATGTTCCCATCCAGCTTCCCTCTATTACCGAAAAGGATATCGAGGATATTCGCTTTGGTATTTCAGAAGAATTTGACTTTATTGCCGCTTCATTCGTTCGCTCCGCAGATGCCATTCGTCAGATTCGTGCCCTTTTGGATGAGGCCGGTTCTCAGATGAAGATTATCGCTAAGATTGAGTCCCAGGAGGGATTGGATAATCTGGATTCCATCATTGACGAAGCAGACGGAATCATGGTGGCAAGAGGAGACCTGGGCGTAGAAGTGGAAGCTCGTCGTCTTCCTCATTTGCAGAGGGAGATTATCGAAAAATGTAACTTCCACGGAAAACTGGTTATTACCGCGACCCAGATGCTGGATTCCATGATTAGAAATCCAAGACCTACCAGAGCGGAGGTTACCGATGTGGCCAATGCAGTAGAAAACGGTACGGATGCAGTGATGCTCTCCGGAGAAACCGCTAACGGTAAGTATCCCGTAGAGGCTGCGGAGACCATGGCTTCCATCGTAGAATATTCCGAGCAGTTTTTGGATTATAAGCAGTTTAAGACAAGACTTGTGGAGAGAACCGTATATGAGAGCATCGGCAATGCGGTTTGTGCGGCTTCCGTAACCACCGCCCACGAGCTTCATGCCAAGGCAATCGTTGCACCGACACTTACCGGAATTACCGCCTCCATGATTGCCAAATATCGTCCCAGAACGAATATCTTCGCTCTTTCTCCCAGTCAGGTAACCACCAGACAGATGATGCTGTACTGGGGAGTAACTCCGGTCTGGGCAAGACGTGCGGAAACCACCGACGAGTTGTTTGAAAGTTCTTTAGAAGAGCTGAAGAGCATGGGCTATGTGGATTCCGGAGACCTTTGCATCATTACTGCAGGAGTACTCAATCGTCTCTTAAAGCAGCAGGTTGCCAACAGCACAAATATTATGCGAGTTATGGTTGTTCCTAAATAAGATTTCACAGGATTCTCACTTGAAAAGTCCCTTCCTTATGTTTAAGATAGGAAGGGACTTTTTTTATTTTTAATGAGTATCTCATTTTTCGAAATTGATAAAGTAGGATGTATGGAGTAGGAGAAAAGATGAAAAATGCGTATGTAAGTAAAGAACAAGTGGAAGCAATCGCCAAGGAATATCCCACACCTTTTTATCTGTATGACGAAAAGGGAATTCGGGATACTGCCCGAAAGCTGTATAAGGCCTTCTCCTGGAATCCGGGCTTTAAAGAGTACTTTGCCATTAAGGCAACCCCTAATACTGCTATTTTACGGATTTTAAAGGAAGAAGGTTGCGGGGTAGACTGCTCCTCTAAAGTGGAATTGACCATGGCCGAGGCTTGCGGTTTCAAAGGACAAGAAATTATGTTTTCCTCTAATGATACTCCGGAAGAGGAATATATCTTTGCCAAGGAGCTGGGAGGAATCATTAACTTGGATGATTTTTCCAATATTGCGGAAGTGGAAGAAACCCTGGGAACCCTACCCAAAACCATGAGTTTGCGTTTTAATCCCGGAGGCTATTTTAAAATTGCCAATACTATTATGGATAATCCGGAAGAAGCCAAGTTCGGCATGACGGAGGCTCAGATTCTGGAGGGCTATAAAATTTTAAAGGAAAAGGGTGTAGAACATTTCGGAATCCATGCTTTTCTTGCCTCCAATACTGTAAGCAATGAGTATTACCCGGTTTTGGCAAGACAGCTTTTTCAGTTGGTGGTACGAATTAAGAAGGAGCTTGGGATTTCTCTGGATTTTGTCAATCTTTCCGGAGGAATCGGCATTCCCTATCGTCCGGAGCAGGAACCCAATGATATTCTCCTGATCGGTCAGGGCGTTAAGGAGGTTTTTGAAGAAATTTTAGTACCGAACGGTCTTGGACATATCCGCCTTTGCACGGAACTGGGACGTTTTATGCTGGCACCCTACGGGGCTTTGATTACCAAGGTGATTCATTTTAAGGAGACCTACAGACGCTATGCAGGGGTGGATGCCTGTGCGGCAAATCTGATGCGTCCGGCTATTTATGATGCTTATCATCATATTACGGTGCTGGGAAAAGAAGAGGAAAAAGAGACGAAGACTTATGATGTAGTCGGTTCTCTTTGTGAAAATAATGATAAGTTTGCGAAAAACAGAGAGTTGCCGGTACTGGAAAAGGGAGACTACCTTTTCTTCCACGATGCGGGAGCCCACGGTTTTGCCATGGGATACAATTACAACGGAAAGCTTTGGTGTGCAGAGCTTCTCTTAAAAGAAGATGGTACAGTAAAGTGTATCAGAAGAGCCCAGAGGGATACGGATTATTTTGCCACCCTGGATATTGATGAGGATTTTCAGAAGTATTTGCAGAACAGAAAGTAGGAATTATGGCATTGAAGAAAAAAGCTGTAACAGGAATGAAGGATATTTTACCGGAGGAGATGGCCATCCGGCAGAGAATTCTTTCCGCAATCAGACGGGTTTACGGACGCTTCGGCTTTACGGAGATTGAAACCCCCATCGTAGAGCATTTGGAAAATCTTCTCAGTAAGCAGGGAGGAGACAATGAAAAGCTGATTTTTAAGGTGGAGAAGCGAGGGGAGAAGCTGAAGGAAGCCATTGAGAAGGGGGATTTTGAGGCCCTTTCCGATGCAGGGCTTCGGTATGACTTGACCCTGCCTCTTTCCCGTTTTTATGCGGAGAATCAGGCGAAGCTTCCCAGTCCCTTTAAGGCCTTACAGATTGGACCTGTATTCAGGGCTGATCGTCCTCAAAAGGGAAGATTTCGGGAGTTTTGGCAATGCGATATTGATATTTTCGGAGATTCCTCCTTCCTTTCGGAGATAGATTTGCTTTTGGCTATGGGAACCCTGTTACAGGAAATCGGTTTTGGAGAACAGTATCCCTTCTATATCGTGGTAAATGACAGAGAAATTCTGAAAGCAATGCAGCGCTATGCAGGATTTCCGGAGGGGGATTTTGAACAGATTTCCATTATCCTGGATAAGGAAGATAAGATTGGAAGAGACGGGGTAAAGGGGGAACTGGCAGGTCTTGGCTATTCCGAGGAGCAGATTTCCCGTTATACCGAACTTTTGGATCAGGTTTCCGGAAAGAAGGAAGACCTCCTTTCTCTTGGGGAAAAGCTAAAGGATGTTTTAGAGGAAGGTGTTTGCCAAAACCTTTATAAGATTATGGATTTGGTGGAAATCTCCGGAAAGGGAAAGATTCCTCTTCGTTTTGATCCCAGTCTTGTGCGAGGCATGGGCTATTATACCGGGCCGATTTTCGAAGTGCGTTCCACATTATTTTCCGGCTCTATCGGCGGAGGCGGTCGTTATGACAAGATGGTAGGAAAGTTTACCGGCATTGATACCCCTGCGGTGGGATTTTCCATCGGCTTTGAGCGAATCATTACCATTCTTATGGAAGGGAGGCTTCGGAAGTTAGGGTGGAGAAGAAGGCGATTCTTTTGGAGAAGGATTTGCAGGAAGAGGAGCTGAAGAAGGCTCTGCTGGATGCTATGGACAGACGAGCCAAGGGAGAACTGGTATTGCTTTCCCAAATGAATAAAAATAAGAAATTCCAGAAGGAGCAGCTGAGCAAGGAAGGCTACAGCGAGTTTATAGAATATTTTTCAAAAGCTTAAATAGGAAAAGGGGTTAAGGTCTTTAGGAAATGGGATATTTCCGGAAGCGAATCCGCTAAGCTGTTGCAAGAAAAGATTGAGAGGGTAAAGTTATGGCTGAGTCAATGAGAGGTTTACATAGAACCGCAAGATGCGGAGAATTGGGAGAGGAGTATATCGGAAAAACGGTCTGCATGATGGGCTGGGTACAGAAGTCCAGAAATAAGGGAGGTCTTATTTTTACAGACCTTAGAGACCGTTCCGGAATCCTACAGATTCTTTTTGAGGAAAATGAATGCGGTGCAGAGGTTTTTGAAAAGGCCTCCAAGCTAAGAGCGGAGTTTGTTATTGCGGTAGAAGGAGAGCTTCGAAGCAGAGGAAAGGATGCCAATGCCAGCCTTGCTACAGGAGCTGTGGAGCTGGTAGCAAAAAGTTTGAGAATCCTGGCAGAGGCGGAGACGCCTCCCTTCCCCATTGAAGAAGACAGCAAGACCAAGGAAGATTTACGCTTAAGTACCGTTATCTGGATTTGAGAAGACCGGATTTGGCGAAGAGAATTATGACAAGAGCCAGACTTTCCCAGCTGATTCGTGCCTTTTTATCTCAGGAAGGATTCTTGGAGATTGAAACGCCTACATTGATTAAGTCCACCCCTGAGGGAGCCAGAGACTTCCTGGTGCCATCTCGCCTGCATCAGGGTTCCTTCTATGCCCTGCCCCAGTCTCCTCAGCTTTTAAAGCAGCTCTTAATGGTTTCCGGTATGGATCGTTATTTCCAACTGGCAAGATGCTATCGTGATGAGGATTTAAGAGCGGACCGTCAGCCTGAGTTTACCCAGGTGGATATGGAGCTGTCCTTCGTGGATATGGAAGACGTGTTGGAAGTGAACGAGAGACTTTTACAGTATATTTTCAAGGAAATCTGTCAGGTGGATATTTCTCTTCCTTTACAGAGAATGACCTGGATTGATGCTATGGAGAATTACGGTTCCGATAAGCCGGATCTTCGTTTTGACCTGCCTTTACTGGAGTGTACCGAGGCGGTGCGGGGTTGCGGCTTCTCCGTATTCAGCCAGTGCGTGGAAAATGGCGGTAAGGTCAAGGGAATTCTTTTAAAGGGACAGGCCTCCATGCCCAGAAAGAAGATTGACAGCTATGTGGAGTTGGTAAAGGGCTATCAGGCAAAGGGCTTGGCCTGGTTCGGCTATGCAGAGGATGGTTCCGTAAAGTCTTCCTTTGCCAAGTTTATGTCCGAGGAGGATATAAAGAGATTAACAGAGGCTACAGGCTTAGAGCAGGGAGATCTTCTCTTCTTGGTATCCGATGAGAAGAAGCAGGTGGTATGGAACAGCCTTGGAGCTTTACGTCTTGCTTTAGGAAAGGATTTGGACTTAATTCAGAAGGGACAGTGGAAGTTCCTCTGGGTTACCGAGTTCCCCATGTTTGAATATTCCGAGGAATTGGGAAGATATCAGGCCATGCATCACCCCTTCACCATGCCTATGGAAGAAGACCTTCCCTTGGTGGATGAAGAGGATTTGTCCAAGGTTAGAGCCAAGGCCTACGATATTGTTTTAAACGGAACGGAGCTGGGTGGCGGTTCTGTCAGAATTCACCAGTCTCATGTTCAGGAGAAAATGTTGGAAAAGCTGGGCTTTACGAAGGAAAGAGCCACTGAGCAGTTTGGTTTCTTATTGGAAGCCTTTCAGTACGGTGTACCTCCCCATGCAGGTCTTGCCTACGGCTTAGACCGTTTGGCGATGTGGATGGTGGGCGCGGAGAGTATCCGCGATGTCATTGCTTTTCCGAAGGGGAAGGACGGTTCCGATGCTATGATGGATGCACCGGCAGAGGTCTTTGATCCCCAGCAGCTAAAGGATTTGCACATTGCCATTACAGAAGAGTAAGGCAGCTTATAGCTTTACAAATATTTCCGTGTCTTTTGGACTTTTAAAGAGAAAATAGAGCTAAGCTAAAGAGGAAGATATGCTCAGCCCAAGCTTTGCTTGAGTTTTAGGAGGAATAGGTGAGGAAAGAGGAATTTATTCGGGAACTGGTTTTAGAATTAAAGCAAAATGTTTCGGAACAAGTTATTCTGGAGCAACAACGTTTTTATGAAGAGTACATCCTGACGGAAGTTCGGGGTGGAAAAACCGAGGAAGAAGTTATTGCTTCCCTTTCTGAGCCAAGGCTTTTGGCAAAAAGCATTATTGATGCTGCAGAGGCGGGAGGAGATCATGTAGCCAGAAGCACTCCTTTCCGTTATGCGGAAAGTGAGATTAACTATGCCTCCGACGAAGAGGATTTACAATATAAGGGAGCGGAAGAAGACAGCAGACAGTCTCAATCCTTTAGGGAAAAGACAGGCTATACCCAATATAAAGAAGAGGACATTCGGCAGGATAGTCAGTCGGTCTTTGGAAATGCAGGAGGACCCCGTATCATTCCTGTCAGTCCCTTAGGCTGTGTGATTTCTCTTGTGATTTTCTTCCTGATTATCGGGGGAATTATCGCGGTTTTTGCGGGAATCATTTCCGCTTTGGCACCGATTTTACTCCCTGTACTTGCGGTGGCGGTAATCCTTTGGATTTTGGCATACCTTTTTCGATAGGAGGGAAGATGCAAAGAATGGAACTGGTGGTACCCTGCCACTTTGGACTGGAAGCAGTCTGTAAAAAAGAAATTCAGGATTTGGGTTATGATGTGCATACCGTTAGCGACGGAAAGGTGCATTTTATCGGAGATGCGGAGGCTATCGTCCGTGCCAACATTTTCCTGAGAACAGGGGGAAAGAGTTTTATTAAAGCTGGGCTCCTTCCATGCGGAATCCTACGAGGATTTGTTTCAGGGTACCAAGGCCCTTCCGTTGGAAGAGTATCTGCCAAAGGATGCCTCCTTCTGGGTGACCAAGGCCAGCTCCGTGAAATCCAAGCTGTTTTCGCCCAGAGATATTCAGTCCGTAATGAAGAAAGCCATGGTTGACCGGATGGCATCCTACTATCATCAGAGTTTTTTTGAGGAGCACGGAGCCAAGTACCCCTTCCGTGTTTCTCTGTATAAGGATGAGGTTTTACTCTGTTTGGACACCAGTGGAGACTCTCTGCATAAAAGAGGGTATCGTTTAAAAATGGGAAAGGCGCCCATTAAGGAAACCTTGGCTGCCTCCCTGATTCTCCTTAGCAAATGGAGAGAGGATGCCCCCTTTGTGGATCCCATGTGCGGTGCAGGAACCTTTCCCATAGAGGCGGCTATGATTGCGGCAAAGATTGCTCCCGGAATGCATAGACATTTTACGGCGGAAGCCTGGGAAAACCTGATTCCTAAAAAGGAATGGGACTATGCTTTGGAGGAGGCAGGGGATGAAATTGACCGTAGCCTATTAGAAACTAAGAAGAATTCCTATGGAAAAATGGTGGATATTCAGGGCTATGATATAGATCCTGCCATGATTCCGGTTTGCCGTGAAAATGCGGAGCGGGCAGGGGTTGGAAAGCTCATCCATTTTCAGGAAAGAGAAGTGGGGAAGATGTCCCACAGTAAGCGAGGAGGCTTGATTTTAACCAATCCTCCCTACGGAGAGCGAATCGAGGATAAGAGAAATCTGCCTCTGTTATATACGGAGCTTAGAGAGGCTTATGAAGATCTGGATGATTGGCGACTTTGCTTAATCACCGCTTACGAGCAGGCGGAGAAATACCTTGGGAAGGCGGATAAAAACAGAAAGCTTTACAACGGTATGATGAAAACCTATTTTTACCAGTACAATGGTAAAGGGAGAAAATAATGCGGATTTTATTTGCCACCCATAATCAACACAAGTTAAGAGAAATTCAGGAGATTCTGTCTAATTTCCCCGGAACCATTCTCTGTGCCAAAGATTTAGGCATGGATCAGGAGGTAGAGGAAAACGGGACAAGTTTTCTGGAAAATGCGGAAATCAAGGCCAGAGCCCTATATAACTTTGCCAAAGCACAGGGACTTTTAGAGGAAGATGACCTGGTTATGGCGGATGATTCCGGCCTGTCCATTGAAGCCCTGTCCTTTGGTCCCGGAATATATTCAGCCCGATTTTTGGGGGTGGATACACCCTATCCCGAAAAGAATCGTCGTATCCTGGCTATGATGGAAGAAAGCAGTAGTAAAAGCAGAATGGCCTACTTTAGCTGCGCCATTGTTGCGATTTTTGCGGATGGAAAGCTTTTGCAAACGGAAGCCAGATGCACGGGAGAAATTGCAAAAGAGCCCGGTGGAGAAGAGGGCTTCGGCTATGACCCCATTTTCTACCTTCCGGAATACAGAAAAACCGCCGCGGAGCTTTCCAGAGAAGAGAAGAACAAGGTTTCCCATAGGGGAAAGGCTCTTCGAAAGATGGAAAGAATGATTCAGGAAGAGCAGGAAAAAAGAGATTCTGCCCGCTTTTCGAAAGCAGGGCAGGAGCAGTCGGGAAAAGGCAAGGAAGCAAAGGCGGAGCACAAGGCGGAGAAAGATTCCGGGGAAAATCCGGAAAAAGAGGAGGATGCCGAAAAGGGACAGAAACTTGTCGAAAAGGGACAGGAAGCTGCTCGGGAAGCGAAGACTAAGATAGCCGGCAGAATCGATCCTTCTTCGGAGGAAAAGATTTTGGTACTTTCCGATAACCATAGAAGACTGGACTATGTGGAAAAGGTTCTTCGTCTCCATCCGGATATATCCATGTGTATTCATCTGGGGGATTCGGAGGGAGAAGGAGAGGTACAGGCGCTTTTGCCTAAGGGCTGTGAGTCCTATTTTGTACAGGGAAACAATGACTTTTTTTCCTATTTGCCCAAGGACGTGGAAGTTCGTATCGGCAAAGAGCGATGCTTTTGACCCATGGCCATCTCTATGGGGTAAACTTCGGTTTGGAGCGTCTTTCGGAAGAGGCAAGAGACAGAAATTGCAGTATGGCATTCTTCGGACATACCCATAAACCCTGTAACAAAGTGGTGAACGGGGTGCATTGTATCAATCCGGGATCCATCAGCTTTCCCAGACAAGAGGATAGAAGACCATGCTATAGCCTGCTGTTTTTGGACCAAAAAGGAAATCTTAGAGTGGAAATGCATAAAATTTAGGAGGATAAAATAATGTACATGGCAGAATTTGTGGAGAGAATGAAGGGAATTCGGATTTGTCCGGTTTTGGTAATTGAGGATAAAAATGACGCCATTCCTCTGGGGAAGGCTTTATTGGAGGGAAAACTGCCGGTGGCGGAGGTCACCTTCCGTACGGCGGCAGCAAAGGAATCCATCGCGCTAATGGTAAAGGAATATCCGGATTTATATGTGGGTGCGGGAACGGTGATTACCCTGCAGCAGTGTAAAGATGCTGTGGAAGCCGGTGCCAAGTTTATTGTAAGTCCTTCCTTTTCCCATGAAGTGGCAGCTTTTTGCAGAGAGAGAGAGAAATTCCCTATTGTCCCGGCGTTTTGACTCCTACGGAAATCAGTATGGCCATGTCTTATGATATTCCTGTGGTGAAGTTCTTCCCGGCAGGACAGTTTGGCGGCGTACAGACCATCAAGAGCTATGCGGCAGTGTTCCAGAACCTGTATTTTATGCCCACCGGTGGAGTGAATCTTCAGAACATCGGAGAATATCTTTCCTTCTCCAAGGTGCTTTGTGTGGGAGGAACCTGGCTGTGTAAAAAAGAATTTTTGGAGACCAAGGATTTTGCTTTGATTACAAAGAACTGCTTAGAAGCCTATGAATTAAGTCACTAAAGCTTTGCTGTTTTGTAAAGAAAGGAAAGGGGCTGTTTTTACGGCTCCTTTTTTGAAATTTAAGCAGAGAATAAGCCTTTGTAAACAGCAAAAATTTTTTCTTGACAAAGCATTGGGGATTCGCTAATATATGAGAGTCGCACAAAATGCGAAATGATTCAGTAGCTCAGCTGGATAGAGCAACGGCCTTCTAAGCCGTGGGTCGGGGGTTCGAATCCCTTCTGGATCACTTGCGAGACGGTTCTATCCGTAACATGGTGGCCATAGCGTAGTTGGTTATCGCGCCAGATTGTGGTTCTGGAGGTCCCGGGTTCGACTCCCGGTGGCCACCCTATTTTTCTCGCACGAGGTTCTTATCTCATAGGGCCATCGCCAAGCGGTAAGGCACAGGCCTTTGACGCCTGCAGTCGTTGGTTCGAATCCAACTGGCCCTGCTTATGAGACACTAGCTCAGTCGGTAGAGCACTTGACTTTTAATCAAGTTGTCGCGGGTTCGATTCCCGCGTGTCTCATTCCTGAAAGGGAGATATGCGGATGTGGCGGAATTGGCAGACGCGCCAGATTTAGGTTCTGGTGGGCGACCGTGCAGGTTCAAGTCCTGTCATCCGCAGGCTGAAAACAAGGTTTTCGTGAGGATTGTGATAGAGGAAGTATCCTTTATCACTTTTTTTGTATCCGGAAAGACTGGTCTTTTTTGAAGAAAAGCCTTATGCTATAGAAAATCTATAGACGAAGGAAAGGAAGAGAATCGTTTGAGAACAGAGGATACAAGTACAAAGGACAGTGTAAGTGAAAATAATGCTAAGGCTTTGATTCGGAAGGCGCTTCAGGCCAGAAGAAAAGCCTATAGTCCCTACTCTCATTTTCAGGTGGGCGTAGCGTTGGAAACGGATTCAGGAGAAGTATTTTTAGGCTGTAATGTGGAGAATGCCTCCTATGGAGCCAGCAACTGCGGAGAAAGAACCGCCGTGTTTAAGGCGGTCAGTGAGGGCTATAAGCATTTTCGGAGAATCGCCATAGTAGGAGGCATGAAGGATAGTGAAGAGCTTTCCTACTGTATGCCCTGCGGTATATGTCGTCAGGTGATGGCGGAGTTTGTGGATTTACAAAGTTTTCAGGTCATTTTGGCAAAAAATGAAGAGGAGTATCAGATTTATACTCTAGCAGAGCTTCTTCCCCATGCCTTTTTGCCGGAGGCTCTGGAGGACTAAGCAGTTGTTTTAGGGACAGTCCTTTATTTTGGAGATAGTTTTTGCAGTTACAAGATCGAAAAGTTTATAAAGATTGAAAAAAGTATTATGGGAAGCGGTAAATATTGCTTCTATCAAAGATACTTCTATCAAAGATACTTCTATCAAAGATACTTCTATCAAAGATAATATGATTTAGTCGACAATCAAGGAGAATAGTATGGGAACAGCACATAATGAAGCAGAGTTAGGGCAGATTGCAAAGACCGTTTTAATGCCGGGGGATCCCCTTCGGGCCAAGTTTATTGCAGAGAACTTTTTGACGGATGTAAAGTGTTTTAATACGGTGAGAAATATGTTGGGCTTTACCGGAAAATACAACGGAAAGGAAGTTTCCGTGATGGGGGCGGGAATGGGGATGCCCTCCATCGGCATCTATTCCTATGAGTTATTTAACCACTACGATGTGGATGCCATTATTCGTATCGGTTCCGCAGGGGCTTTACGCGAGGATATTGAGCTGAAGGATGTGGTTATGGCCATGGGTGCCTGCACGGATTCTCGCTACAGCTATCAGTATGAACTACCGGGTGACTTTGCTCCTATCGCAGACTACTCCTTACTGGAGAAAGCGGTGGGAACAGCCAGAGAATTAAAGATTCCTGTTAAGGTAGGAAATGTGGTTTCCTCCGATGTTTTCTATAATGGCTATACCAAGGCCAACGAAAAGTGGGCAAGCATGGGTGCCCTTTGCGTGGAAATGGAGGCTGCAGCCCTTTATATGAATGCGGCAAAGGCCGGCAAGAAAGCTTTGGCGATTCTTTCCATTTCCGACCATATCTTAAAGGGAACAGAGCTTTCTCCGGAAGAGAGAAAGGTGGGCTTTAAAGATATGATGGAGATTGCTTTACGTTTGGCATAAAGATTTTGCGTTAAGCTTGGCATAAGTATTTGCATAACATTTAGCACAAGGCATTTGCATTGGCTTTAGCATAAGGAGTTTCCATGATTAATTATTCAGAAGATGAACGCTGTTATCATATCGGCGTGAAAAAGGGAGATTTGGGGAAATATGTTCTCCTTCCCGGAGATCCGAAGCGTTGTGAAAAGATTGCGAAATATTTTGACAATCCGGAATTGGTGGCAGACAGAAGAGAGTATGTGACTTATACCGGTACTCTTTTGGGGGAAAATGTCAGTGTCTGTTCCACCGGTATCGGCGGACCCTCCGCTTCTATTGCCCTGGAAGAGCTTAGTACCTGCGGAGGAGAGGTTTTTATCCGTGTGGGCACAGCGGGAGGGATGGATCTTTCTGTAGAAGCGGGAGATTTGGTGATTGCCCAATCTGCAATCCGCATGGAAGGAACTTCCAAGGAATATGCCCCTATTGAATGGCCTGCAACGGCTGACTTTGAACTTACCAAGGTACTGGAGGAGGCAGGAAAGAAGCTTTCCGCAAAAACCCATGTGGGGGTAGTGCAGTGTAAGGATGCCTTTTATGGACAGCATAAGCCGGAGGATTTGCCGGTCTCCAAGGAATTGTTGGAGAAGTGGGATGCCTGGTGCAAATTGGGCTGTAAGGCATCGGAAATGGAAAGTGCGGCATTGTTTACGGTTGGAGCCTACCTGCGAAAACAGGTGGGAACCGTTCTTTTTGTGGTATCCAACCAGGAGAGAGTAAAGGCCGGGCTTTCCAACGAAATTTTACACGATACGGATTTGGCGATTCAGACCGCCATTGAGGCCGTAAAGCTCCTGATTCAAAGGGAGAAAGAGAGAAAGTAGGAAAGATGAAATTTAAAAGAATATTTTTGATTGTTTTAGATTCTTTAGGCATTGGAAATGGCAAGGATGCAGCAAAGTTTGGAGACGAAGGCACGGATACCTTCCTTCATATTACGGAAAGGATGCCCTCATTTTCCATTCCTAATTTGGAAAAGCTGGGCATGGGAAATTTAAAAAGCTTAAAGGGGGTTTCTCCGGTAGAAAAGCCTTTGGCCAAGTACTATGCCTTAAATGAAGCCAGTAACGGGAAAGACACTATGACCGGACACTGGGAAATGATGGGGATTAAGACGGAAAAGCCCTTTATTACCTTTACCGACACCGGCTTTCCTCCTGCATTAATTCAGGAATTGGAAGAGAAGACCGGAAGAAAAGTGATCGGAAACAAGGCAGCCTCCGGTACGGAAATCATTGAGGAGCTGGGAGAGGAGCAATTAAGGACCGGAAGTATGATTGTCTATACTTCTGCAGACTCCGTATTGCAGATTGCCGCCCCGGAAGATCCCAAGTATTTGGGCTGGAGGAACTGTATAAGGACTGTGAAATCGCCAGAGAAATCACCATGAAGGACGAGTGGAGGGTTGGAAGAGTGATTGCCAGACCCTATGTAGGGGAGAGAAGGGGAGAGTTTAAAAGAACCTCCAACCGCCATGACCTGGCCCTAAAGCCACCTACAAAAACCGTTTTAAACTATCTGGAAGAAGCAGGACTTTCCGTAATTTCCATTGGAAAAATCAACGACATTTTCGTAGGAGAGGGAATCAATAAGGCGATTCACTCCCGTTCCTCTGTGGAAGGAATGGAACAGTGTATTGCCCTGGCAAAGGATGAGGATTTTCAAGGACTTTGCTTTGTAAACTTGGTGGACTTTGATGCTCTTTATGGGCATAGAAGAGATCCCATTGGTTACGGAGAAGAAATTCAGCGCTTTGATGAGAAGCTGGGAGAATTACTTTCTGTTTTGAAAGAGGATGACCTTCTGATGTTGACTGCAGACCATGGAAACGATCCCACATTTTCCGGATCCGATCATACCAGAGAACAGGTTCCTCTTTTGGTTTATCATAAGGGAATTGCAGGGGGACAAGGAGAAGAACAGGATAGCTTCGGCGTAATCGGTGCCAGTGTTGCGGAAAACTTCTCCGTGGCTTTACCTTCAGAGTTAATCGGAAAGTCCCTTTATAAGGAGTTTTAGAAAGAAATGAAAACAGAGAAAGACTATATGAAGATGGCTCTTTCCCTGGCGAAAAAGGCAGCGTCCCGGGGGGATGTACCCATAGGGGCGCTGATTGTTTATGACGGGACAAAGCCGGATTCTCCCATGGGAAGACTTTGCCAAGAAAAGGGGATTCTTCCGGGAACGATATTGGGCAGAGGCTATAACCGGAGAAATCAAAAAAACAATGCCCTCTATCATGGAGAAATTTTAGCCATAGAGAAGGCTTGTAAGAAAATAGGAGACTGGCGCTTGGAAGATTGCACCCTCTATGTGAATTTGGAGCCCTGTCCTATGTGTGCAGGAGCTATTTTACAGGCTAGAATTCCCCGTCTGGTCTTTTCTCTTCGGAATCCTAAAGCCGGCTTCTGCGGTTCTCTATTAAATGTTTTACAAATGAAGGAACTAAACCATAGAGTGGCGATTCGGGAAAATGTGCTGGAGGGGGAGGCGAGAGAATTGCTTTCCCATTTTTTTAGCTCTATGAGAGAGAAGAAAAAGGAAAGCTGATTAAGAAAAAATCGGGAATGCATTTCCGGAGAAAGACAGTGCTTTATACAAATGCTTAGGATAGAAAATGCAAAAAAGGGAATTTGTGCAATGAGACGGGAGAAAGTATGGAAAGAAGAGGAATATTAATCTGTGCCGGATATTTTTATGGCATTCCTTTTCCTTTAAGGAAGGAGGATCTGATTATTGCAGTGGATGGAGGCTTCCGATACTGTCAAGAGGAAGGCATTACCCCCTCTTTGATTTTGGGGGATTTGGATTCTTTGACTGCAAGCTTTTCGGAAAATCCCGCTCCTCTATCCTATAATATATTTTCGGAAAATCCGAAGGAGAGGGCAGAATTTCTTTCAGAGTCCTCTTTCCAAGGAATTCCCTTAAAGCAACTTCCTGTGGTGAAAAATGATACGGATCTTTTAGCGGCCATTAAGCTTTGCCTGGAAGAGGGAATCCGGGAAATCCATATCTTTGGAGCTTTAGAGGGAAGGCGCTTTGATCATAGCCTTGCCGCATTACAAAGTCTGGCCTTTCTTACGGAACAAAAGGCCAAAGGATATTTATATGGAAAAGAAGAGCTCATTACGGCACTTCAGGATGGAAGTCTGCATTTTCCGAAAGGAATGCAAGGGACTTGTTCCGTTTTTTCCTATTCCGAGGAGGCTAGGGGAGTAGAAGAAAAAGGACTTCTATATCAGATCGATAAAGGCTGTTTAAAGAATAGCTTTCCTATAGGGGTGAGTAATGCCTTTACAGGAGAAGAGGCGGAGATTTCTGTGGAAAAGGGAATGCTTTTTGTGAGCTATGGAATAGAAAATCTGTAAGCTATGGAATAGAAATTCTTACTTGCAAGCCCAGGTGCCCTTTGCTATAATTTTTTTACAGACTTGGCTGGGGCGTTCGAGTCCACACAATTTGAACCTACAAATATGACATACGGGATTCCGATATTTGCGATTAGGATAGCAAGCCTTCCGTCCTGCGGTTAAGGATCCTTGAGAAATCCGTGAGGTAACCCACCTGGCTTTATGCTAGGAGTCAAACGTGTGGTACGGCGCTTTGGTGAGTCTGATTTTTTTGTATTCAGGCTAAGGTAGAGTACTTAGCTTTTATTGTTTATACTAAGCCTGGGGCTTATTTTTATAGTATATTAAGCCGGAGTACCCGGCTTTTATATGTAGTAATAAGCGGGAGTGCAGGGAAAAGAGATAGATGTATAGAACGGTGTATTCAGAATCGTTCTTTTTAGGAGAATGGAGCCATGAAAAGGGAAAATTGGACAGAACAAATCAAGTGGGGAATCACTGCCTTTTTGGTATTGGCGGCAACTTCCCTACTTTTTATTATAGTGAGTCATTTAGAGACTATAAACAAAAACTTTAATTTATTTATTCAGATTCTGATGCCCATTATTTATGGAGCGGTTTTAGCCTATTTAATGAGCCCGGTATATAACTTTGTGGTAAAGATATCGGAAGTTCTTTTAGTAAAGCTATTTCGCAAAAAAAGTAAAAAGCAGAGTACCGCAAGCAGTTTTCTTGCTACTATTTGCAGCTTATTGTTTCTGACTCTTATTGGAGGAAGTCTGGTGTCTCTTTTGATTCCGGAGCTGACAAAGTCTATCTATAACTTATATATGACTTTACCGGATGCCATTAATCGCTCCTATGAAAGAATCCAAACCCTGCTGACCAATTATCCCGAAGCCAGAGAGTATGTAGAAGATTTGTATACGGAAATCAGTGCCTTTTTCAGTAGTAAACCGGAAAGTGCCCAGACGATTTTGGGACATATACAAAATATTGCCGCCTTTTTCCGGGACGGTATTTGGAATACCTTTACGGTGGTTAAGAATATCTTAATCGGTCTGATTGTGATGGTTTACCTTTTAAACCTGAAAAAGACCTTGAAGCTACAATTCAGAAAGCTCCTTTTTGCTATCTTTTCCAAGGAAAGCGAAAGGAATTATTGAAGAACTGCAGTATGTTCACAAGATGTTCGGCGGTTTTATTTTGGGGAAAATTATTGACAGTGTGATTATTGGAATTCTAACCTTCTTTGTTTTAAGCATTATGAAGATGCCTTACACCCTGTTGGTTTCCGTAATCATTGGCGTGACCAATGTGGTGCCTTTCTTCGGTCCCTTTGTGGGGGCCATTCCCTGTATTATCTTGATAATGTTAAGCAGTCCGTTGCAGGCTCTATACTTTGCTATTGCTATTTTAGCTATCCAGCAGCTGGACGGAAATGTAATCGGACCGAAGATTTTGGGAGACTCCACCGGACTTTCCAGCTTCTGGGTACTGTTCTCCATCATTCTATTCGGCGGACTTTTCGGCTTTGTGGGAATGATTATCGCCGTTCCATTGTGGGCGGTTATTCTGAACAGCATCCGGCGCTATGCCAATAAGCGTTTGGAGAAGAAGCAAATTCCCAATAGTGCGGAATACTTTGAGGATTTGGGGAAAATTTAGACAGCTAAGAAGGAGATAAATATACGGGCTAAGCAGGTTTTTCTGCATATAGTGCTGAAGAAGGGGCAATCTGAGCCCGCCGGTACTTGCTGAAAGCAAGCGAAGTGAAGCTTGAAGTTAGTACTGCTGCGAAGGCGAGGTTAGCGGGAGCGTGCCCCTGTTCTGCACTATATGCAGAAAAACCGATTTAAGAACTGATGTATTCCTTCTTGGCTGTCAAAATTTATCGGTATATTCTGTGAGGATTTGCAGCATATCCTTTGGTTGTAAAAGTTGGGATTTTTGATATAATCATAAAGTTATTGGGGAAATATCCCTAAGAGGAAAGCGCTTTGTGAGATTTGCTCGCTTTAAGTCTAAAGAAAAATGAAGAATGGAGATAGTTATGGCAACTTTGTTAGAAAATTGGAGAAATACCGCCTACGGCAACGGCATGAATAAGCAGGAGCAGGAAGCTCTTTGGCAGAAGTATTTTGCTTTGGAGAAGGGATTTTACGAGGAAATCCTGAAGGATCCGAAGAAGGTTTATGAGGGAAGCGTAAAGGAATTGGCAGAGAAAGTTCTCCATCGACCCTTTCATTTTCGTAGGAATTCTGGACGGAATCGATGAGTCTTTAGCAGGCTACCATAATCCTATCGATACTATGGAAGAGGATACTGTTGTTAAGATTCAGATTGATCCGGAAAAGTTGTACTACAACATGGTGGAGGCCAAGGCTTCCTGGCTCTATGAGCTTCCGGCTTGGGATTCCATTTTGACAGAAGAAAAGAGAAAAGAGCTCTATAAGGAGCAGAAGAAGTCCGGAACGGTAAAGAGAGAGAGCAAGAAGATATATCCCAATGATGCTTGTCCCTGCGGCTCCGGAAAGAAATATAAAAAGTGTTGCATGAGAAAAGACGAAGAAAAAGAGAGAGAATTATTACAAAATGGCTAATACAGACTATTTGGTAAGAGGAACTGCGGCGGAAGGGCAGATTCGTGCCTTTGCCTGCAGCACCAGAAATACGGCAGAGGAGCAAAGACGGATTCATAATACTTCCCCCATTGCCACTGCGGCTATGGGCAGACTGATGAGTGCGGCTCTGATGATGGGGGTAGAGTTAAAGGGAGAAAAGGATCTGATTACGCTGTCTATCAAGGGAGACGGTCCTATGAAGAGTCTTGTGGCTACGGCAGACTCCCATGGCAATGTAAAGGGCGTTTGCGGCAATCCCTATGTGATTCTTCCTGCAAGAGAGGATGGTCACTTAAATGTAGGGGGAGCAGTAGGAAAGGGTTTTCTTTCCGTAATCCGGGATAATGGTTTGGGAGAGCCTTATGTGGGACAAACTGCCTTAATCAGCGGGGAAATTGCCGAGGATATCAATGCTTACTACAGTATCAGTGAGCAAATTCCTTCCTCCGTTGGGCTTGGTGTTCTGATGAATAAGGAAAATACCGTGGCTGAGTCCGGAGGTTTTATTATTCAGCTTCTTCCCTTTGCGGAGGAAAGCCTTTTGCATAAGCTGGAAGAGAAGCTGTCTAAAGTCCATTCCGTAACGGATTTACTGGCAAAATATAGTCCTGAGGAATTATTGGAATATCTTTTGGGAGATTTCGGTCTGGAAATTCATGAGAAGCGGGAGCTTCGCTATCACTGCAACTGCAGCAGAGAAAGGGTAGAGAAGGCTTTGATTTCTTTAGGAAAGAAAGAAATTGAATCTTTACTTTCTGACCATAAATCCCAGGAAGTACGTTGTGATTTTTGCAATAAGAAATATATCTTTTCGGAGAATGATTTGGAAGAATTGCTTAATAGATAATTTTTTTCACAAGGCTTCTTTTTTCGAGTTTTCTAAAAAAGAGGGATAAAATCATTCAGAAAAAAACCAAAATGCTGGGATTCTTCTAAAAATGCGGTTGACGAAGTGCAGGGGATATGGTATTCTTCCATTGTTGTAATCAATTTCGGTTGCAATTGTTTTTTGGAGGATATAGTAATGAAAGGTACAGTAAAGTGGTTTAACAACCAGAAGGGTTATGGATTTATCTCTGATGAGACAGGAAAGGATGTATTCGTACATTATTCCGGATTGTCCGGAGACGGATTCAAGTCTTTGGAAGAAGGTCAGGCCGTTGAGTTCGAAGTAGTTGACGGAGCTAAGGGACCTCAGGCTACTAACGTAGTAAAGCTTTAATTTTTCTCTTCGGGTTTGAATCATTTTGTAATATAGACGACTTCTCGGGACAGACAGTACAGTAAGACGGCACGGGAAGAAGGACAGCATTGCAGAAGTATCAAGATGAAAGAAAAGCAAAAGCAGGACGGCGCATGCGCCGTCCTTTTTCATGCGATAAAGACAGTCTATCCGAAAAGAGAAAGCATACTTTTCATTGGGATAGAGTAGAAGTAAGGAGGATCATGGAGGATAGGGAAAAAAAGACAAGCATCCGGGAAAATGACATTTCCAAGAAGGTTCCCCTAGGGGCAAAGCGTAGAAGCAGCATTCATCTTAGCATTTATGCCATGTTTTTAGCCATTTCCATGATTTTGGGATATGTGGAGGCTCAGCTTCCTACGCCTATCCCCATTCCGGGAGTAAAACTGGGCCTGGCGAATTTAGTGAATATTTTAATGCTGTTTTCCGTAGGACCATTTCCTACAGCGGTAATCGGCTTTTTAAGAATCATTCTTTTATCGCTTTTATTTGGAAATGCTTTGACCCTTAGTTATTCCTTAAGTGGATTTTTATGCAGTTTTTTGATGATGCTTCTGTTTAAAAACTTAGTTCATTTTTCCACAGTCAGTGTCAGCTTAATTGGCGGAATCTTTCATAATATCGGTCAGGTTTTTATGGCGGCTTTTTTGCTAAGAAACACGGCCCTTTGGTATTATCTTCCTTATTTACTGATTGCAGGCTCTGTGGCAGGGGTTCTGATAGGGATTTTATGGGGGATTTTAATGAAGCGCCTGAAGCCTTTTTTTCGACAATATTTTTAGCAGGGAAATATTTGCAAAAGTTCAATGAAAACTCTACTTATGCAAATAAAAAAGAAAATATGCAAAAATATTCAAAAAAATCCTTGACAATCCGGAATGTAAAAGTATAATTATGCACATAACAGTGTTGCTTTATACATTATTCGCTATTTGACCGGATAGTAAGGCGCTTGCTTTAACAGGCTGAACAGTTTATGAACGGAAAGCTTGTTTGAAATCAGGATGATTAGGTGTATTGAAGGAGGAGAGAATATGAAAAAGTACTTATTGATTGCGGCATTGGCAGGATTGTCTTTGGTAGCTTGCGGCGGTTCCAAAGGAAGTACGGAAGGAACAGCAAAGGGTAGTGAAGCGGGAACAGAACAGGGCAGTCAGGCGAGAGGGTCGAAGGAAACGGATTCGGCTAAGGCGGAAGCAAAGGGCGGTACATTGATTATGGCTACCAATGCGGAATTTCCTCCCTATGAATACCACGAGGGAAAAGATATTGTAGGGATTGATGTGGACATTGCGGAAGCTATTGCAGAAGAGATGGGAATGAAGCTGGAGATTTCCGATATTGCTTTTGATGCCATTATTCCCGCAGTGCAGTCCGGAAAGGCAGATTTTGGTGCAGCCGGCATGACGGTTAATGAGGATCGTTTAAAGAATGTAGATTTCTCAGATTCCTATGCCACCTCTGTACAGAGTGTCATTGTGACAGAGGATTCCAGCATCAGCAGCATCGATGATTTAAAGGGAAAGAAGGTGGGGGTACAACAGGGAACCACCGGAGACCTGTATTCCACAGATGATTTAGGAGAAAAAAGCGTAGAACGTTTTCCGAAGGGAGCAGATGCCGTACAGGCCTTACAGGCAGGAAAGGTAGATGCGGTTATTATTGATAAGAATCCGGCAGAGGTATTTGTTTCTCAGAATAAGGGCTTAAAGCTTTTAGATAGTGCTTATGCGGAAGAGGAGTATGCTATCTGTGTCAAGAAGGGAAACACGGAGCTGGTAGAAAAGATTAATGCGGCTTTAAAGAAGCTGAAGGATAACGGTAAGCTGGAGGAAATCACAGCGAAGTATATTCAGGCAAAATAAGCAGTTGCTTTGTAATCATTTCGGGTGTCCTGCCTAAGTGGCGGGACATCTCGCTGTAGAGGGGAGTAAAATATGTCATTACAGGAACATCTGTATATGAATCTGGTGCAGGATAAACGCTATCTCTATTTCCTGGAGGGACTGAAAAATACCTTGATTATCACCTTTTTCGCTTTGGTGATTGGTGTGGCATTGGGCTTTATCATCGGTATGGTGAGAAGTACCTATGACAGAACCGGAAAAGGCAAGATAGCCAACGGGATTTGTCAGTTTTATCTGACCATTATGCGAGGTACTCCGGCGGTAATTCAGCTGATGATTTTTTACTACTGTATCTTTACTTCCCGTATTTTCTCCGGAGTGTTTGTGGGAATAATTGCATTCGGACTAAACTCTGCGGCTTATGTGGCGGAAATCATCCGTTCCGGGATTATGTCCATTCCTAAGGGGCAAATGGAGGCCGGCCGATCTCTTGGCTTTAGCTATGGGGAAACCATGCGCTATATCATTATGCCACAGGCGATTCGAAATGTGCTTCCGGCTATCTTTAATGAGTTTATTGTTCTCATTAAGGAGACTGCGGTGGCAGGTTATGTTGCGGTGCAGGATTTGACCAAGGCGGGAGACATTGTCCGCTCCAGAACCTATGATTCTTGGACACCGCTACTTACGGTAGCTTTGATTTATCTGATTTTAACCATGTTCTTCTCCTTCCTGGAGAAAAAGATGGAAGAGGCATTCCGGAGAAAGGAAAGGGGATAAGATGGCAGAGGTCTTGATTAAGGTAGAACATCTCCATAAGAAATTCAAAAATCAAGAGGTTTTACATGATATCTCCGTGGAAATCCATAAGGGAGATGTGATTAGTATTATCGGCCCCTCCGGTTCCGGAAAGTCCACCTTTCTCCGTTGCTTGAATGCTTTGGAAAGCCCTACAAAGGGAGATGTTTTCTTTGAAGGACAAAGCGTATTACATGGCAAGAATGTGGATGTTTTACGGCAAAAGATGGGGATGGTATTTCAGCAATTTAACCTTTTCCCCCACATGAGCATTTTGGATAACCTGACTCTGGGGCCAAGAAAACTCCTAAAAAAGTCCAAGGAGGAGGCGGAGGAGAAGGCTATGGCTCTTTTAAAAAGAGTTGGTCTTGAGGACAAGGCAGGGCAATTTCCCTTACAGTTATCCGGCGGACAGCAGCAAAGAGTTGCCATCGTACGTGCCCTTGCCATGGAGCCGGATGTGATGCTCTTTGATGAACCCACATCGGCTTTGGATCCGGAAATGGTGGGAGAGGTGCTTCAGGTTATGCGGGATTTGGCGGAGGAGAAGATGACCATGGTGGTGGTGACCCATGAAATGGGCTTTGCCAGAGAGGTTTCCAACCGAGTGCTTTTCTTGGAGGATGGATATTTTATTACGGAAGCTGCTCCTGAAGACTTTTTCTATCATTGTGAAAATGAGCGTGTGCAGAGCTTTTTATCCAAGGTACTTTAATATTGGGAAGGCATTTTTTCTTACGGTGATAAGGTCCTAAAAAATCCCCTCATCAGTCCCTAAGAAGAAGCCCTTGAAAAGCCCTTATAGAGGTGTTAAGCTTAGTCGGCAAACAAATGTTTGCCGGCTTTTTTTATGCAAGAAAGATTATAAAGAAAACGGTAGAAGACAAATAGTAAATGCAAGACTGTAGAGAGGTTTGGGAAATACATTGGAAAAGAAATGGATAAAAATTCGTGGTGCGAATGAGCATAATTTAAAGCATGTGGATCTGGATATCCCCAGAGATTCTTTGGTGGTTCTTACAGGATTGTCCGGATCGGGAAAGTCCTCCCTGGCCTTTGATACCATTTATGCCGAAGGGCAAAGAAGATATATGGAGTCCCTGTCCTCCTATGCCAGACAATTCTTGGGACAGATGGAAAAACCGGATGTGGAGCTGATTGAAGGCCTTTCTCCGGCTATTTCCATTGACCAAAAATCCACCAACAGAAACCCCCGTTCTACCGTGGGAACGGTAACGGAAATCTATGATTATCTTAGACTTCTCTATGCCAGGGTAGGAATTCCCCATTGCCCGGAATGTGGAAGAGAAATCAAGAAGCAGACCGTGGATGAGATGGTGGATCTTCTGATGAAGCGAGAAGAGGGGACGAAGATGCAACTCTTTGCTCCCGTGGTGAGAGGAAAGAAGGGAAAGCACGAAAAGCTTCTGGAAAGCGTTCGCCGTTCCGGCTTTGTGAGGGTCAGAATTGACGGCAATATGTATGAGCTGGAAGAAGAGATTGATTTAGAGAAAAATAACCGGCATACCATTGAAGTATTGGTAGACCGTCTTGTGGTACGGAAGGGAATTGAGAAGCGTCTGACCGACTCCATAGAGCAGGTGCTTTCTTTAAGCAACGGCCTTTTGCTTGTGGACTTTTTAAATGGGGAGGAGCTACGGCTTTCCACCAGTTTTTCCTGTCCTGTGGACGGCAGCAGTATAGAGGAAATCGAGCCCAGAAGCTTCTCTTTTAATAATCCTTTTGGAGCCTGTCCTGCCTGCTTTGGAATAGGCTATAAGATGGAATTTGATGCGGAGCTGATGATTCCGGACGAAACTTTGTCTTTGAATCAGGGAGCCATTTCCGTAATGGGTTGGATGAATTCCAAGGATGAAGGAAGCTTTACCCATGCCATGCTGGTGGCTTTAAGTGAAAAGTACGGCTTTTCTTTAGATACCCCATTTTGTGAGCTTCCGGAGAAGATTCGGAAGATTATTCTCCATGGTACCGGTACAGAGAGTATTACCGTACGCTATGCTTCCCAGTTTGGAAAGGGAAATGTGCACCGTGTGGTATTTGAAGGCTTGCTCAATAACGTGGAAAGACGATATAAGGAGTGCTTTTCCGAGAAAATGAAGCAGGAATACGAGCAGTTTATGCGGATTACCCCCTGTCCCAGTTGTCACGGAGCAAGACTGAAACCCGGCTCTCTTTCCGTAACAGTGGGTGAAAAAAATATTTACGAATCTACAACCCTGCCTTTAGATCAGTTCCACGATTGGATTTCTTCCGTGACCCTCACTGCCATGGAAGAAAAAATTGCGGACCAAATCATTAGGGAGATTAAGGCCAGAAGCAAGTTTATGCTGGACGTGGGACTGAATTACCTAAGCCTTGCCCGTTCTGCCGGCACCCTTTCCGGAGGAGAAGCCCAAAGAATCCGTCTGGCTACTCAGATCGGTTCAGGTCTTGTGGGGGTTGCCTATATTTTGGATGAGCCCAGTATAGGCCTTCATCAAAGGGATAACGATAAGCTGATTGCCACCTTAAAGCGCCTTCGAGACTTGGGAAATTCCGTGATTGTGGTGGAGCATGACGAAGACACCATGCGAGAGGCGGATTTGATTGTAGATATCGGTCCGGGAGCAGGAGAACACGGTGGACAGGTAGTGGCTGTAGGTACTGCCAAGGAGATTATGAAAAATAAGGACTCCATCACCGGCCAGTATTTAAGCGGAAAGAAAAAGATTCCTCTGCCAAAGCAAAGAAGGAGTTTTACGAAAACCTTGGATGTTTACGGTGCCCAGGAAAATAATTTAAAAATGTGGATGTGAAGATTCCTTTATCCGTATTCACCTGTGTCACCGGAGTGTCAGGTTCCGGAAAGTCCTCTCTCGTCAATGAAATCGTCCATAAGCATTGTGCCAAGGTGTTGAACAAGGCCAAAATGATTCCCGGAAAATTCAGAAAGATGGAGGGCTTGGAAGCCTTGGATAAGGTCATTGACATTGACCAAAGCCCTATTGGAAGAACCCCTCGTTCCAACCCCGCAACCTATACCGGTGTCTTTGACCTGATTCGTGACCTCTTTGCCAGTTCCAAGGATGCTAAAGAGAGAGGCTATACCAAGGGGCGTTTCTCCTTCAATGTGAAGGGGGGACGTTGTGAGGCCTGCTCCGGAGATGGTATTGTAAAAATTGAGATGCATTTCCTGCCGGATGTCTATGTGCCCTGTGAGGTTTGTAACGGAAAACGCTACAACCGGGAAACCTTGGAGGTTCGCTACAAAGGAAAGAATATCTATGATGTCTTGAATATGACGGTGGAGGAAGCCTATGACTTCTTTGCCCATATCCCCAGTATTCAGCGGAAAATGCAGACTCTTATGGATGTGGGGCTATCCTACATTCGTCTGGGACAGCCCAGTACGGAGCTTTCCGGAGGAGAGGCCCAGCGAATCAAGCTGGCTACAGAGCTAAGCCGAAGAGGAACCGGAAGAACCCTTTATATTTTGGATGAGCCTACTACAGGCCTACATTTGAGGATGTGCGGAAGCTGGTAGAAATGCTGCAAAGACTGGCAGATGGCGGCAATACGGTTCTTGTGATAGAGCATAATCTGGATGTGATCAAGTGTGCCGACTACCTGATTGATATGGGGCCGGAAGGAGGAAGCGGCGGAGGAACGGTGCTTTGTACCGGCACCCCGGAAGAGGTGGCGGAAAATCCGCTATCCTATACCGGAAAATATCTAAAGAGATACTTGAATTAGCGAAATTTGGCCGATGCGGTATTAGGCTAAAGCAATATTTGACTAATGCGATGTTTGGCTAAAGCAGTATTTGAGACGGTGAAGCGGGTAGTACTATTTAAGAGGAATAGTTTCTCGAACACTTTTGAACCGGCTGAAACTACGGTGGAAAATCCTTTTCCGAACCGATATAATAGAGATAACGATTATTTCAGCAGGAGATGAGCAGAGAAAGAGAGGACAGGAAATGAGCGCAGATTGTATTTTTTGTAAGATTGCCAATGGAGAGATTCCTTCCGGAACGGTGTATGAAGATGGGGATTTTCGTGTGATTTTGGACATTTCTCCGGCGGCAAAGGGACACTGTCTGATTCTGCCAAAGCAACACGGAAAGAATCTTTTGGAGATGGATGATGCAGTTCTGGCCAAGGTTTTCCCATTAGCAAAAAAAATCGGACAGGCTATGGTAAAGGCTACCGGTGCCAAGGGCTTTAATGTGGTACAAAACAACGGAGAAGCGGCTGGCCAGACGGTGGAGCATTTTCATGTGCACATCATTCCCCGCTTTGATGCAAAGGACAGTATGGTTTTATGGACTCCTCTTTCTTATGAGGATGGAGAGCTGGAGAAGGTGAAGGAAAGCATTGTAAAGGAGATTCATGGCTAAGATTGTATTAACAGGGGGAGGCACCGCGGGACACGTTACCGCAAATCTTGCCCTGATTCCCGGTTTAAAGGAAAGGAAGCACCGGCTTTTTTATATGGGCTCGGAAAGGGGAATAGAAAAAGAATTGGCGGAAAAGGCGGGACTTCCCTACTACGGGATTGCCACAGGAAAGTTTCGGAGATACTTTTCTTTACAGAACTTTACCGACCCCTTTAAGGTCATCGCAGGATTTTTTCAGGCCAGAAAATTCCTGAAAAAAGAAAAAATCAATCTGGTTTTTTCCAAGGGCGGTTTTGTGGCGGTACCGGTGGTCTATGCTGCGGCAAGCCTCAGGATTCCTGTGATTTGCCATGAGTCGGATATGACACCGGGACTTGCCAATAAGCTGACCATTCCCTTTGCTAAAAAAATCTGTTGTAATTTTCCGGAAACCCTAAACTATTTACCGAAGAAAAAGGCGGTCTTTACCGGTGCTCCTATTCGAGAGGAGCTTTTGCAGGGGAGTCGGGAAAAGGGGCTGGAAAGAGCCGGATTTTCCGGTGAAAAAGAGGTTTTACTGATTATCGGCGGAAGCATGGGCTCTCAGGCGGTGAATCAGGTGATTCGAAAGAATCTGGATCAGCTCTTGGAAGACTGGGATATCCTCCATGTTTGCGGTAAGGGAAATGCGGAGGAAAGCCTTAAGAGTAGAGTGGGCTATCAGCAATATGAATATGTACATGAGGAGCTGGCGGATTATTATCAGGCAGCAGACTGCGTCATTTCCAGAGCCGGAGCCAATGTAATCTGTGAGCTTTTGGCTTTGGAAAAGCCCAACCTTTTGATTCCCTTACCCAAGGGAGCTTCCAGAGGAGACCAGATTTTAAATGCAGAGTCCTTCCAAAAGCAGGGCTATTCTCTGGTCCTTTCTCAGGAAGAGGCGGAGGCGGATTTTTCCAAGCTTTATGCTTTATTAAAGGAACTGAAGGAAAATAAGGCAAAATTTCAGGAAGCCATGAGAAACAGTAAGGAAAAGAACGGAAGAGAGAATGTATTACAGCTCATTGATTCATTTTTGTAATCCTTTCCTTCGGGAAAAATGAATTCAGTACAATTATTCAAGTTGTTCAATTTATACCTGATGCCATAAAAACTTACACCTAACGCCAAAATACTTACGCCATAAAAAGGAGGGGGAAGATGATAGGGATTATCGGAGCCATGGAAGAGGAAGTGGCAAAGCTTAAGGAGCTCTGTGAGGACAGGGAAGAAATCAATAAGGGACCATACTTCTTTGTAAAGGGAAAGCTTTCCGGACAGGAAGTGGTGCTTTGTAAAGCCGGAATCGGAAAGGTCAATGCAGCAGCTTGTACCCAGGCTTTAATCGATACTTTTTCTCCAAGCCAAATCATAAATACCGGTGTGGCAGGAGCCATTGCGGAGGAGATTCATGTTTTGGATCTTTTGGTCTCTAAGGATGCCCTACAATATGATATGGACGCTACGGAATTTGGATATCCTCTGGGACAGATTCCCAGAGAAGAGGATTTGGCCTTCCGGCAGAGGAAAGGATGATTGAGAAGGCATTAGCGGTGGGGAAGTCCATGCAGGGCTTTCATACTTTTCTGGGAAGAGTAGTTACGGGAGACTGCTTTGTTTCCTCACAGGAGAAAAAGGAATTTTTACGGAAGGAGTTCCAAGCATCCTGTTGTGAGATGGAAGGGGCAGCCATTGCTCAGATTGCAAGGAAAAATGGGGTTCCTTTCTTGATTTTGCGCTTTATTTCTGATGAAGCAAATACCAAAGCACCTATGACTTATACAGAATTTGAGAGAAAAGCTATTGCACAAAGTGTAGACTTTGTCTTAGAATTCTTAAAGTAAGTTATTCTTACAAAATAAGAAATAAAGTTAGAGTTAACGGTGTATTTTTTTTAAGGATACACTGTAGGGGCTAAGAAGAGGAGATTTCCATCTATATCCGGGAATCCTCTCGAAAGAACTACCCTCTAAAGGATTAGAGGGAAAAGGAGAAGGAGGCTATATGCTACAATTTGATTTATCCAAGGCAAGAAAATTCATCAGTGAAGAGGAGATGGAGAACTTTAAAAGCCAGACCCTTGCGGCAAGAGATACGCTTTTGTCCGGAAAGGGCGCAGGAAATGATTTCTTAGGGTGGATTTCCCTGCCGGCGGATTATGATAAGGGAGAGTTTCAGAGGATTCAGAAGGCGGCGAAGAAGATTCAGGAGGATTCCGATGTTCTTTTGGTAATCGGTATCGGAGGCTCTTATCTAGGGGCCCGGGCAGCCAACGAATTTTTAAATCACAGCTTCTACAATGAGTTAAAGAAAGAAGACAGAAAGACTCCGGAAATTTACTATGTGGGAAATAACATTTCTTCCAAGTATATTCTGCATTTGCAGGATGTGTTGAAGGGAAAGGATTTCTCCATCAATATCATTTCCAAGTCCGGAACCACTACAGAGCCTGCCATTGCCTTTAGAGTATTCAAGGGATTGCTGGAAGAGAAGTATGGAAAGGATGAGGCGGCAAAGCGTATTTACGCCACTACTGACCGGGCTAAGGGCGCATTGAAGAATCTGGCTGACGAAATGCACTATGAGGAGTTTGTAGTACCGGATGATATCGGCGGACGTTTTTCCGTACTGACTGCAGTAGGTTTACTTCCCATTGCCGTAACCGGTGTGGATATTCAGGAGCTTATGGACGGCGCCAATGCAATGCGGGAAAGACTGCTTTCCGCTGATTACAAGGAGAACCCTGCTTTACAGTATGCGGCAGCCCGAAACATAATGCTTCGGAAGAATAAGAAGATTGAGATTTGGTAAACTATGAGCCATCCTGCCACTACCTTTCCGAGTGGTGGAAGCAGTTAATGGGAGAATCCGAAGGTAAGGATCACAGAGGTTTGTTCCCCTCTTCCGTTGACTTTACTACAGATTTACACTCCTTAGGACAGTTTATTCAGGAGGGAAGTCCTCTGCACTTTGAAACCGTATTGGAAATCGAAAAGTCCAAGGAAGAGATTGTGCTGGAGAAGGAAGCTATCGATACAGACGGAATGAACTATCTGGCAGGAAAAACCGTGGATTTTGTAAATAAGGCGGCCATGAAGGGAACTATTCTTGCCCACAGTGACGGAGATGTACCGAACTTTATCGTGAAGATTGATGAGCAGAGTGCCAGAACCCTGGGAGAGGTCTTCTACTTCTTTGAGTTTGCCTGTGGTGTTTCCGCTTATTTGAACGGCGTAAATCCCTTTAACCAGCCGGGAGTGGAGAGCTACAAGAGAAATATGTTCGCCCTCTTAGGAAAGCCCGGATATGAAGAACTGGCGAAGGAATTGGCAAACAAGTAATAGTTATGGGGCTGTAAAAAATCTATTTAATTTTGATTTTTTACAGCCCCTATTCTTCAATGACTTGGATGCTGAAGCTGTCAAAGGGGGATTTCCTCCATAAAGGAATCCTCCAGAAAGACAGTCTTGCTTCTTTGCTTAAATTCTTCAATTCTGGCAGGGAGCCAGATGGGAACCGCCAGATCCATGTGCTGACAAATTTCTTCCAAGGCCCTTAAGACCTTCTCCGTTCTACTGCCGGGACCTTCCTGCCGTGAAACACAGGAAGCTATGATTTTATTATCCTTCATCAGGGTGCCGCTCATACGAAACATATAGTACTCCTTTAGAATCACTTCTTTTTCTGCTTAAAAAATTCCTGAATAGAATAAATAGATTTTTGAACTATATATAGAAAAAATCAGAAATAGCAGATAGGCAAGAGTATAAGGCATTCTTCTCTGAAAATATAGCATAAAATACAGGGGTAAAAATTCAAAAATACAAATGAATTTTTTTAGTAATACAGTCCCTTACTGCATCAAAGCGAATTATTATAATGAACAAAGTCCTTCACCCCGCAGAGTGAAGTTGGTGAATGTTCTTTACGTAGCCTCTCTTTTTTGTTATAAAGGAGTGGATATCGATAGAGTATAACAAAGAGTTCTTTCTATTTATCGGGAGGAAGCTATGGGATTAGAACAGGAAATCCAATTTTATTTTTGGAACAGGCTAAGGATGCATTAAAGCAGCTGGAGGATTGTAGAGTTCGCAGCGAGTCTGCATTAGAGAGAGAAAAACAGGGAAAACTGGATTTTGAGCAGGAGACGGAAGCCCTGAAGCAAAAGATTGAAAAAACCATTTTGGAACGGAAAAAAGAGCTGGAAAGCAGCTATGATCAGCAACTGTCGCAAAGTGACGGCAAGATTAAAAAGGTTCAGGAAGCCAGAGAAAAAGCGAAAAATAAGGGGATTAAGGAGAGAGTGGCAGAAGAATCCGGTCCCTTGAAGCAGGAAAATGTGGAGCTGAAACGGCAGTATCACGGTATTTGCACCAGAGAGGGAGCGCCTTTATTCTGCACTACAAAGCTCTTCGGCATCTTATTTAAGCCGGTGTCTTTCTCCGAAGTGTTGGGGATGATTTTCTTTTTCTTACTCTTTTTTGGGGCCGTTCCTATTGCTATTTACTATTTTCTGGTTCCCCACAGAGCTCTGTTTTTGGTAGGAATCTATCTTCTGGACATCTTGATTTTCGGTGGCCTCTATGTCTTTATCGGGAATAGAACCGTGGGCAAATATAGAGAGGTGGTAAAGCAGGGAGCAGAGATCCGAAAGAAAATTCTTCGCAATAAGAAGCAGATAAAGCGTTTAAAGAATGAGATTCATAAGGATTCTAATGATGCGCCCTATCATCTGGAAGAGTTCGATGATGAACTGAGCAGACTGAATCAGGAGAGAAATGAAATTATTGCACAAAAACAAAATGCTCTCCACAGCTTTGAAACGGTAAACCAAAATATTATACGAGATGAAATCGAGAATACGGAGAAGGAGCGACTGGCTACTTTAAAAGAGCAGTGGCAGCAAGCTTCTCAAGAGAGGAATAGTTTAGAAGGGCAAGCGCAGGAAATGCAGATTGCCTTAACCCATAAATTCGAACAGTTTATCGGGAAAAAGCATTTAAATGAAGAGGATATCCTGAGAATGATTCAATTCCTGCAAAACGGACAGTGTAAGAGTCTGACAGAGGCGGTTTTAAAGCTGGAAGAGCCGGAAGTAGAATCCGTGACAAATTCTCCGGCAGATTCTGCAGGTTAAACGGCAAAAAGGTGCTGTGAAAATCAAAATAACAAAAAGATGTTTAGCAATATAGGTCTGAGACTGTGGCGAAGCCGACGAAGACGTTCCCCAATCTCAGACCTATATTGATAGAAAAATATTTTTATTCTTAACGAGTATCGCTCATAGTGCCGGCGGTATCTCGTTTATTATTTTAATTCCGTTTGTTCAAAGGAGATTCCCAGCTCCTGTAAAATTTTTGCTTCTCTATGATGGCAGGTGAAGAGAAGAATCTGCGCCGGGTAAGCCTTTTTTAAGTAGCTTAGACTGGCGGAAAGTCTTCGTTCATCGTACATTGCAAAGCTGTCGTCAAAGAGCAGAGGAAGGTATTCCTGATTCTCTTTTTGCAGAAGAAGAGCGATGGAAAGTCTGAGTGCCAGATAGAGCTGATCAATCGTGCCTGTAGAAGCCTGTTCCAGAGGGAAGAATCCTTCCTTTGCATTGACATAAAGCTGTAGGTTTTCATCGATCCACAAGGAATCATACCGACCATTGGTGATTTCAGCCAGGGCGTGCCCACAATTATCATTTAGGTGGAAGGCAAAGCTTTTACGAATTTCCGTAGCAATCTGCTGAATTCGTTCTTTTGCTTCCCGAATAGACTCCAATTTTTCCTGAAGTTTTTCATTTTCCTCCAGAGAAGGGCGGAGCAAGTCTGCCTTATTTTGTAAAATTCCGTACTGACGCAGAAGCTCTTCTCTTTGTTCTCTTTGGCTTTCCGCAAGACTGCTTTCCTTCCATAGAGCCTGCTCTTTTTCATAATTTTCCTCTAAAGTCTGTAAAAGCTTTGCTTTTTCTTCTCTTTCCGTCCACTTTTCCAAAATTGTGCTGTAGTATTGCATAATCTTAGCTTGAGAATGGCCTTGACTCGCACCCTTTTCGGAAAGCTCTTCCTTACTGCTGTTTTGGAACTGTAGAAAGGCGGAAATCTGACGTTTTCCTAAAAGCTCTTCAAATTCTTGTTTTTCTTTCTTTATCCAGTTTTGATGCTGTTTAAAGACTCTTTTTTGAGAAAGAGCCAAAAGAAGAAAAAGTAAAAAGGCACAAAAGAAAGGATAAAGGTATGCGGAAAAGCCCATGGAAAAGAAAGGAAAAGGCGGCAAACTAATCATGGTATAGGCATAAAGAAAGCTCATTACCGTTAATATTGCAAAACAAAGGGCAAAAAGGCAGAAGATAGGATATAGGATCAGGCTGCCTTTGCTAAGCTCCTTTTCCTCCTGAGCATGGTTCAGATACAGCAGCATCCGATCTTGTTCTTCTAAAAGCGCTTCCTTATTCCGAACTTCTTCCTTCTCCAAAAGGGTGGAAAGAGCCTCTAAATCACTCTTGATTTCTTGAATCCTTTCTTTTTGCTTTTCCAGCGAGGGAGATTCCTTTGAAAGGGGAATCTCTTCGACAGAAGCATCGGACAAGGCTTCATTTTCCGGTATAGCATCAGCGTCTAAAAGCTCTCCCTCATGGATTTGAGAAAGTGCCTTTTGGGTATTCTTTACTTCTCCCAAAAGTGAAGAATAGCGCTTTGTAGCCTCGGGAACCATTTGCTCCAGCAGTGCAGTCTCTTCCTTGTCCAAATAGCGGAGTGCCGCATCGGGACTAAGCTCCACATTTCCACTTTGCTGAAAATTACTCAGCATTTTTTGCAGTTCAAAAACCATCTCTCTTTCTGTTGAGGATTTTAGCTGACGGATTGACACGGTATTTTTAAAGCTGTCCAAAGAAAAGGGAGCAAGAACAGTCTGTAAAAAGCTTTCCCCATCAGGGATGAGCTGTCCGGATGCCAATGCACTGACTTCGGCCTCTCCCCCTTGGAGAAAATCTCTTTGGACGCGGTAGGATTTTCCCTGGTAGGAAAATTCCAGACTTCCTCCGAAAGCTGTTGCCCCGGAAAAGGGACGATATTGGAAGAAGGCCTCCCGTTTACTGGCTCCTTTAGGAATCCCGTAAAGCATGGCTTGGATGAATGCATGTATTGTGCTTTTTCCTGCCTCATTTTCTCCATAGAGAATCTGTAGGGAGGGAGAGAAGTCCAGAGAATAATTCGAAAATTTTCCAAAGCCGGCGATATGTAATTTTTCCAGTATCATGACTTTCCTCCTTCTAAGAGGGCAGAAACGCCGTAAAAGAGACTTTGTTTTTCCGAAGGATTCAAATCCTCCAAATCTTTTCTTAAATAGGAACGGATGAAAAAGCCCAGAAGGTCTTGCTGGTGTTCTCTGTAAAGCGCATAAAAATCATATTGAGGGATGGTATCGTCAATCCACTCCACCAGACGAATTTCCTTTGATAGAAGATCGGGAATAATCTTTGTTTCGGGATCTCTGTTTCCGCTAAAACGAATTCTATAGATATTTTGTAATCCTCTTTTCTCGATTTCCTTTGAAAGACGTTGCCTAAGAGTTTCCTGTCCCACAGAAGGATCCAGACGAAAATGAAGAGGAATGTATTGCACAGAAGAGATTGTGTGAAAGGATAGGCTATCCAGTTTTTTCGTAATTGGATGGATATTTCCAAGGTATACCCCGTGCTTCCCTGTGCTTTCCGGTCCTAAAGGCTCCGGGGATCCGGGGAAAACAGCTTTTCCTTCTAAGAACACGGCACGTTCTTTTCCTCCTCCCAATGCAACATAGGAAAAGGGCAGAGCTGCCGCATGAAAAGAGGCGTCTTCCGGGCTTTCCATCTTATCCTCATTCCATAATAGAAGAGGAATGGCATCCTCGTGTTCCAAAGTGAAGGAAAGAGCTTTAGATAGAGAAAAATCCTTCTCCTGAACAGCTAAAATCTCCATTTCCGGTTCAGGGATATAAAGCCTGCTGCTTTCTTCTGTGAAAATGTGAACATTTTCAGGGAAGGAGAAGTTACGGAGAAAGTAATTTTCCTCTGCATTTTTACAAAACAAAAAAACATGGCAGAAGGGGATTTTTTGAAACAGTTTGTGTAGAGTCTCCAAGTCCTTCTGTAAAGGAGGGAGATGGAAAATCTGTCCCATCAGAAATAAGGCATCTACATTTTCCTGTAAAACCAAATCTACGATTTTTTCTGCGGAATGGAGTAGGGCATTGGCCCGTTCTCTTCCCCAGGGATGCTGAGCATCCGGAATCATTCCTAAATGTAAATCCGCGGCATGGATAAAACGCATAAGGAATCCTTTCTAAGCTAATTTTAGCCTCCCGGATACCCGAGAGGCAAAAATTTTATAATTCACAGTTTCCAACGGTTCTTGGGAAGGGGAGTACATCACGAATATTGCTCATACCGGTGATATACATCACAGCTCGCTCGAAGCCCAGACCGAAACCGCCGTGTCTTGTGGAGCCGTAACGTCTTAAATCCAGATAGAACTCATATTCTTCCAGATTCATATTGAGCTCCTCCATACGCTTCTTCAATTTCTCGTAATCATCTTCTCTTTGAGAACCGCCGATGATTTCTCCGATGCCGGGAACCAGACAATCCACTGCCGCAACAGTCTTTCCGTCCTCATTCAGCTTCATGTAGAAGGCCTTAATATCCTTCGGATAATCGGTTACAAAGACAGGACGCTTGTAAACTTCTTCGGTGAGGTAGCGCTCATGCTCGGTTTGCAGGTCACAGCCCCATTCCACCTTATATTCAAAACGGTCGTTTTGTTTTTGTAAAATTTCTACCGCTTCCGTATACGTTACTCTGGCGAATTCAGATTCCACGATATGATTTAATCTCTCCAAAAGCCCCTTATCCACGAATTGATTTAAGAATTCCAATTCCTCCGGAGCATTGACTAAAACATACTGAATCACATATTTCAGCATATCCTCCGCAATAAACATAACATCATCCAGATCCGCGAAGGCCATCTCCGGCTCAATCATCCAGAATTCCGCAGCGTGTCTTTGGGTGTTGGACTTCTCCGCTCTGAAGGTAGGTCCAAAGGTATAGATGTCTCGGAAAGCCTGGGCAAAGGTTTCTCCGTTTAGCTGTCCGGAAACCGTAAGGCTGGTTTTCTTACCGAAGAAATCCTCTCCGTACTGTACCTCACCCTTTTCCATAGGAACGGATTCCAAGGGAAGAGTGGTGACTTGGAACATTTCTCCTGCACCCTCCGTATCGGAAGCTGTGATAATGGGGGTATGCACATAGACGAAGCCTCGCTCCTGGAAGAAAGAGTGAAGGGCGAAAGCTACCTGAGAACGAATACGGAATACCGCCTGGAAGGTATTGGTTCTGGGACGAAGATGCGGAATGGTACGAAGATACTCTAAGGTATGTCTCTTCTTCTGCAAGGGATAACTGGCTTCCGTATCTCCTTCTACCGTAATGGAGCTGGCCTGCAACTCGAAGGGCTGCTTCGCCTCCGGTGTAGCTACCAGCTTTCCTTCCACAATTACCGCAGCACCTACGCCCAACTTGGCTGCCTGCGCAAAGTTCTCCAAACTGTCATGGTAAACAACCTGCAACGGGGTAAAAAAGGTACCGTCGGAAATCACCAAGAATCCAAAATTCTTGGAGTCTCTGTTGCTTCGTACCCAACCGCTCACCATAACCTCTGTATCCAAATATTCTTCCTGTGATAGGAAAATGTCTCTTAATCCTGTAATTTCCATACTTCCCCCTTTATGTAAACAATATTTTTCAGTATATAGGAGGGAGAAAAAATTTTCAAGGAAATACGACGGAAACTCCCGCTAAATTGAGGAGGTAGTATCAAAACAATTATCTTTGCAATATAGGTCTAAAATCGGGGCACGCTCTCGCTAGCTTCGCCTGACTGAGCAGTGGTTTTGTGAACCACTGCTCACTTTTGCTTCGCAAAAGCAAATTCCTTCGGAAGTTGGTCTGTAACAGGACGACTTTTCTGATGAAAAGTCTGTCCTTTCGGATACTAAGCGAAAAACTTCGTTTCACTTGTTTTTCGCAAGTACCGACGGGCTCAGACTACCCCGCTTCAGACCTATATTGCTAAAAATTTTTTTATAACGTTCTTTGATAGAATGGGTAGATTCATAAAAGCCTTTTTCCAAAGAATAAATAACTTTTATACAAAAAATAGAATAGGCTTGAAGCTTTTATGGTAAATATTTCGTAAAATTCGGTTTTCAAGCCTTGGGGTTAGTGCTATAATACAAATACCAGAAGGAGAAGAAGATTAAGAATTCTCGTAATATTTGGATAGGATTATTTGAATAGAGAGAAAGCTCTTTGTGGTTGCCAGTGCCATATGTTTTAGATGCAGAGAGGTGATGACGTGATTAAGAAAGAAATGATCGCCATGCTTTTAGCTGGCGGCCAAGGCTCACGCCTTGGGGTTCTTACAAAGAATGTTGCCAAGCCGGCGGTTTCTTTTGGCGGAAAATATTCCATTATTGATTTCCCCTTAAGTAACTGTATTAATTCCGGTATAGACACAGTGGGAGTACTTACTCAGTATCAACCCTTACGCCTGAATGCACATATCGGCATCGGTATTCCCTGGGATTTGGATCGTAATAGGGGAGGCGTTACGGTATTGCAGCCCTATGAATCTCAGGAAGATACCGGTTTTTATTCGGGAACGGCCAATGCCATTTACCAAAATATCGCTTATATCGAGAATTATGATCCGGAGTATGTGTTGATTCTTTCCGGGGATCACATTTACAAGATGGATTATGAGGTTATGCTGGAGTATCACAAGGCGATGAAGGCCGACTTAACCATTGCCGCCATGCCGGTACCCATGGAGGAGGCAAGCCGTTTTGGAATTACCGTCACCGACGAAGCCGGAAGGATTATAGATTTCCAGGAGAAACCGAAGGAACCTAAGAGTAATTTGGCTTCTATGGGAATTTATATCTTTACCTGGAAAGTGTTAAAGGATGCTTTGCTAAGAACCCGGGATGTACCGGATTTGGATTTTTGGAAAGCATGTTATTCCTTATATTTTTCCAGAACCAGGGAAACATTTTTGCTTATGAGTTCAACGGTTATTGGAAGGATGTGGGAACTTTGTATTCCTACTGGCAGTCCAATATGGAACTGATTGCATTGATTCCCGAATTTAACTTGTATGAAGAATATTGGAAGATTTACACTCAGACCGATAATCCCGCTCCGCAATTTATCTCAACCCATTCCCACGTAGAACGATCCGTTATTTCTGAAGGTTGTGAGATTCATGGAGAGATTTACAATTCTATTATCGGTGCCGGTGTAACAGTGGAACATGGGGCCGTCATTTCAAATAGTATTATTATGGCAAACACAGTGGTGGGAGAGAACACACATATCGACCAGGCTGTGGTTGCTGAAAATGTAGAGATTGGCAAAGATTGTGTGATTGGTACCGGAGAATACCAGGATTCTGTTTATGACAGCAGGGTGTATTGTTCAGACCTTGCTACGATAGGGGAGAATTCCCTTATACCCGATGGAGTTTCCATTGGCAGAAACACGGCGATTTATGGGAAGACGGATCTTTCGGACTACCCGGATAGATTCCTTCAAAGCGGAGGAGCGATTATAAGGGAGGATGAAAGACTATGAGAGCAATAGGAATTATTTTAGCAGGCGGTAACAACAAAAGAATGAGAGAGCTTTCCAACAAGAGAGCGATTTCCGCAATGCCGGTTGCAGGAACCTTCCGTTCTATCGACTTTGCACTTTCGAATATGTCCAATTCTCATATTCAGAAAGTAGCTGTGTTGACCCAGTATAACTCCAGGTCGTTGAACCAGCATCTGTCCTCTTCCAAGTGGTGGGACTTCGGAAGAAAACAAGGTGGACTATATGTTTTTACCCCGACTATTACTGCGGAGCATGGAGATTGGTTTAGGGGTACGGCAGATGCACTCTATCAAAACCTTGTTTTTTTACAGTCATCTCATGAGCCTTATGTCATCATTGCCGCAGGAGATGGGGTATATAAGCTTGACTATAACAAGGTACTGGAATATCATATCGAAAAGAAAGCGGACATCACCGTTGTATGCAAGAACATGGATGCAGGGGATGATATATCCCGCTTTGGCTGTCTTAAGATGAATGAGGACAGCAGAATCGTGGATTTTGAAGAAAAGCCCGTATCAACTGATGCCAGTTGTATTTCCTGCGGAATCTATATTATCCGCAGAAGACAGTTGATTGAGCTTTTGGAAAAAGCCCATGATGAGGATCGTTATGATTTCGTAAAGGATATTCTGATTCGCTACAAGAACATCAAGCGAATCTACGGTTATAGACTGAATACTTATTGGAGCAATATCGCTTCAGTGGAGTCCTTTTATCAGACAAATATGGACTTCCTAAAGAGAAATATTCGGGATTACTTCTTTAAGCAGGCCCCTGGTGTTTACACAAAATTGGCCGACAACCCGCCTGCGAAGTACAATCCGGATTGCAATGTGCATAACTCCATAGTGGCCAGCGGATGTATCATCAACGGAACAGTGGAAAACTCTGTTTTGTGTCGTAAGGTCTATGTTGGAAATAACTGCATTATTCGCAATTCGATTATCCTGAATGATGTGTATATCGGAGATAACAGCGTCATTGAACATTGCATCGTGGAGAGCCGGGACACCATTCGCGCCAATACAACCTACATTGGAACACCGGAGAATATCAGAATCGTCATCGAGAAAAATGAAAGGTATACCATGTAAAAAGGAAGGAGTATCATGGAGGTTACAGATGTACGGGTTCGTAAGGTTGACAAAGAAGGTAAGATGAAGGCCATTGTTTCTATCACATTTGATGAAGAATTTGTGATTCACGACATTAAGGTCATTGAGGGAGAAAAGGGCTTATTCATTGCTATGCCTTCCAGAAAAACTACGGACGGTGAGTATAGAGACATTGCTCACCCTATCCGCTCCACCACGAGAGAGTTACTTCAGCAGACCATTCTGGAAAAATACCAGGAGGATGCAGAGGAAGAAGGCGAAGGATTTTGATTTCGCGACGAAGTAAAATCTCACAAACCTGAGGCCACTAAGGAGATTAATCCTTAGTGGCTTTTTTGTATTCAACAAGTTTTATTTATAAATTTTCCTTCTTTGGTCGAAATGTAAAGATGGTAAGGAGCAATTTCCTTTTTTTTCTACAACGAATCAGGGAATTATGGATGCCTGAGAGTAGAACAAGCTTAAGAAATATGTTAAAATAAATGCACTAATCTATAGAGGGAATTGAATAAAGGGTTTTCTCGGAAAAGGAGTTCGGAGAAATAGTATGAATAGAATAACAGAAGTTAAGATACGTTTTATCTACCTATTGTTTTTGATTTTTGTGCTTATCTTTGTAGTAGCCAGTTCCATGCGCTACTATGATAAGCTTGGATTTTACGAGGAAAAATTTGAAGTATTACAATCCGGCTGGCAAAGAGTTTTGCCGGACGGCTCAAAAAAACGTTTATTTTCTACCGGAGAGTCTGTTCCTGAGAAGGAGCTCTTAATTGAACGACAGCTGCCCCAGGATGTTCCTTATGCGTTAACCAGCTTGTTCATTCGAACAGTGCATCAGGATATTACGGTGTGGATAGACGGTAGAGTGGTATATGAATTTAAATATGCGGATATCCCGCCATTTAATAGTAAGATTCCGCCTATTTCCTGGGTTCGTATCCCGGTACAGAAGGATCAGCTTGGGAAGATGATTCGTATTGAGCTGACCGGAAGAGGTAGAACGGCGGAGAATACCCTTGGAGGTATTTATTTCGGAGAAGACGTTTCCATTATTTGTGCCATTCTTTGGAAGAATGCTTTGCAGATACTGGCAGCTTTTGTCTCATGTTTCTGGGAATCGGAATGTGGGTGGAATATATCCTGGTGGATAAAAAGAAGGGAGACGAAAGAGGAGCATATTATACGGGAGTCAGCCTGTTCTTTATGGGACTATGGCTTGGTTGTCAGATTGATGCCAGACAGCTGATTTTTAACAATATATTATTGCTTTGGAATCTGGAGTATCTGTCCCTGATTATGATTCCGATACCGGCACTTCTCTTTATTAACAAGGTGGAAAAGGGTTTATGCCAAAGAGAGCTTTTCCTATTGTCCTTCTTTATCTTTATCTGTGATACATTGATAATTTTTTCTGCGGGCGTAGGAATCTTTTCCTTCGCGGAATTAAATCTTCCCATTGACCTTTTGGGACTGATTACCGCCATTGAGGTATTGCGCAGCTTTTACATGGTTTGGAAGAAGGATAAGCACCTCTTTAGGGAGTTGACCTGGATGATGGGAGCTTATTGTACCCTGATCGGTTTCTGTATTATTGAGCTGCTTTCCTATATGATTAGCGGATACGCAAATCAGGGAAAATTCCTTTCCATCGGAACCATTATCTTTGCCTTCCAGATTATGCATGCCCAGGGCATTGAGTATGATAAGGTACAAAATGAAAAGAGCAAGCTGGAAATTTCCGATAAGGTACAGGCGGAATTTTTGGCCAATATGTCCCATGAGATTAGAACTCCCATTAATACCGTTATCGGTATGAATGAGATGATTCTTCGGGAAAGCCGTGATGATGCGGTATTAAGCTATGCGCAGGATATTCAGGCTTCCCGGACAGACCCTCTTGTCTTTGGTAAATGATATTTTAGATTTTTCCAGAATCGAATCCGGAGGAATCAAGCTGGTACCAAAGCCCTATGAATTAGCTACCGTGATTCACGAAATCAACAGTATGGTTCGCTTCCGTGCAGAGTGGAAGGGACTGCAATTTGAAATCATTGTTGATGGAGACACTCCGGCGGTGCTTTACGGAGATGCTTTCCGGGTGCGAGAGGTTATCCTAAACCTGATTGATAATGCGATTAAGTACACGGAAAAGGGAAAAATCACTTTGAGCGTAACAGCGAGGGCTTTGGATGAAGAGGGAAATTCTCCTGTGCAGTCCAAGGAAGAAACCGGACTCAGTACGGCAAAAGCCATAGAGCTGCAGATTGCCGTAAAGGATACCGGTGTAGGTGTGAAGGAAAGTGATCAGAAGCTGATTTTCCAGAAGTTCCAAAGAGTACAGTCCGGTTGGAGCCAAAACATTCAGGGGAACAGGTCTGGGATTGCCTATTACCAACTACTTTGTGGAAATTATGAACGGACACATTCAGTTGGATAGTGTATTTGGAGAAGGCTCCTGCTTTACAGCTTATATTCCCCAGTGGCAGTTAAACGAAGACCGTATCGGAAATTATGAAGAGCGGTATCAGAAGCAAAGAGGAGAGAAAAAGGACTTTAATAAGGGCTTCATTGCCAAGGACGCCAGAATTTTGGTGGTGGATGACAATGAATTAAATCTTCGTCTGGTACAGAATCTTTTGAAGAGGACAGAAGTACAGATTACCTGTGCTTTTTCCGGAGAAGAGTGTATTGAGAAGTTAAGAGAAGAGAACTTCGATATTATATTCCTTGACCACATGATGCCGGGAATGGATGGAGAAGAAACCTTGAAGAAGATTCGGGAAAATGCCTTTGAAAACCGTTATGGAAAGCCGGTTCCCGTCATTGCCTTTTCCTCCAATATGCTCCCCGGTATTCGTCAGAAGTACGTAAACACAAGCTTTGACGCTTATCTGACGAAGCCTGTGGATGGAAATGAGCTGGAGAAAACCTTGTATACCTTCTTGCCGGAGAATTTAATTCGGAAGAGAACAAATGAAGAATATTTTCAGACAGAATTAAAGAAACATGCTATAGTAGAGAAGGAAGAAGAAGAGAAAACGCTGGATCGAAGTACAGGTTTGCAGTATTGCATGCAGGATGAGGAAGTATATCGAGAAATCCTGGGGCTTTCAGAGACAGTAGTGACGAGAAGATGCAGGAGCTGGAGAAGGCATTTGCAGAGAAGGACTACAGTAAATATCGCCTCTATGCCCACGGATTAAAAACAACCTCCTTAACGGTTGGCGCCGTGAAGCTATCTGAAAATGCAAAAAAACTGGAACATGCAGCAAAAAGAGTAGTAGACAACGTAGAGAAAGAGGAAGCTGAGCATTATATTGCCTATAATCATGAGGCTTTCATGGCTCTCTACAGGAAGACAATTCAAGAAGCTAGAGAATACTTACAGTAGTCCGGGAGTTTGTCCATGAAGAAAACTAAGCTTGTGGTATGTGATGATGAGCTGGTACAACGGAAATTTTTAGGGGTCCTATTGGAACGATTTTTTAAAGAACGGATGATTCCGGTAGAGATATCTTACTATGGCTCCGGAGAGGAATTTCTGGAAAATAAAGAGCAGGATCTTAACCTTACAGATTTGTTTTTATTAGACATTTTTATGCCGAATTTAAATGGAATTGAATTGGCAAGAGAGATTAAAGAACGAAATGCTCCGGGGAAAATCATTTTTATCACAGGGGGAAATGACTATGTGACGGAGGCTTTTGAATTAAAGGCATTTTCCTACATTCAAAAGCCTGTGGAATATGAGAAGTTTTCCAAAGTACTTTCCCACGCCTTGGAAACCGTGGAAAAGGTAAAGTATATGGAAGTCATGGTGGACCGGGAGCCGGAACGGATTTATCTGGAAGACGTGGAATACGTAGAAACCATGGGAAGAAGGCTTCTCATTCACCTGCATGAAGATGATATGAAAACCTATATGTCCATGAAAGCCTTTATGGATCAACACGGGAAGGATGATTTTTTACAGATATCCCGCTATATTGCGGTATCCAAAGATTGCATTCAACGGATTACCGGGCGAAGTTTAATCTTGCGGGATGGAACGGAATTATCCATCAGTGAGAAGTATTTAGCTACAGCCCGGAAGGAACATACGGAATATTTGCATACTAAGAAGATGGCCACCGTCTAAGAAAACTAGACATGGCCTCTTTGTGTGTTACTAAAGGATTTTTCGATAAACTAATTTTTAATAGATGAATTAAAAAAATTATTTTTGTGAATTTTTTTAAAGAAAATTAAGAATAAAAAAACTTAAATAGAGCTTGACGTGTCTTTATCGTTTTTCGTATGATAAAAGCAGGATGTAAGATTTTTGTAAGATGTTTCCAGGGATGGTGGAAAAGGAGTAAAATGAGCCAGAGAGTGGTCATCGTGGATGACGAGTTGATTCCCAGAAAAATTGCAGAAAAGGCATTGAAGGATCATTATCAGGTAGCTACTTATGACAATGCCAAAACCGCATTGGAGGATTTGCCGAATTCCAAACCGGATATTTTGCTGGTGGACTTGCACATGCCGGAGATGGACGGCTATGCTTTCTTGAAGGAGATTCGCCGTTTGGAACGCCATGATTTGGCTAATATTCCGGTGGTGATTATGACCTCTGACGAGGATTCCGGAGCGGAGATTAAGGGCTTTGATTTGGGCGCTTATGACTATATCAGAAAACCTTTATTGCCGGATCTTTTACTTCGCCGTGTGGAACGGATTATAAAAAGAGAACAGATGCTGAAGCATCTGGAGAAAAAGGCGGATATCGATGTTTTAACAGGACTTTTTAATCGAAGTGCCTGTGTACAACAAATTAACGAGTATTTACAAATGAAAAAGACACCGGCCTTTTACTCATGCTGGATCTGGACCATTTTAAGATGGTAAATGATCGTTTCGGTCACGAGATGGGAGATCAGGTTTTGATGGAAGTGGCGAAGGTGCTACAGGGATTGGTGCGTTCCGATGATGTGTTGGGACGTATTGGCGGTGATGAGTTCATAATTTTTTATCGAGGCTTCTGGAATGAGGATGCTCTAAAGGATCGTTGCGAGGAAATTTGTCTCAAGGTGAAATCTTGCCTGGAACATGTATTAGGCTCCTCCGTTTCAGGACAATTCGGAATTTCCATAGGTGTTGCTATGGCACCTCAACAGGGCTCCGACTTTTTAAGTCTTTACCAAAAGGCGGATGAAGCCATGTATCATGTAAAGTCCGCAGGGCATGGGGGATATTTCGTTTTTTCGGAAGAGCAGGAGGAAGAAGAGGAAATCAGCAAGGTAGTTTCCTTGCCGGAGATTCAGAAAAGAATTGAGGGCAGAGATTATTTTCCCGGTGCTTATATGGTGGATTATGAAGACTTTTGCAGTATTTATCATTTTTTAAAGCGGACGGGAGAGAGAGCGCAGCTTCCCGTACAGATGGTTTTATTTACGGTAGAGGAGAGTTCGGATGCGGATCGCAGAGGAACGGAGAATCGAATGCGGAATTTCGGAGGTCTTTTGAGTAAGACGATTCGAAGGGGAGATGTGGTGGTTCGCTGCGGTAACAAACAATATATGATTTATTGGTTGGAGCAAGTGCGGAATCCAGTCATGTGGCTATTGATAGAGTGATGCGGCAACGATCTTTGGAGGAACAGGAGGATTATCCTATTCGTGTAGAGGTCAACAGCTTGATAGGTTAGTAGATGATTAGAGCATAGAACATTCAGAGCATAGAACATTCAGAGCATAGAGCATTTAGAGCGTAGAGCATTTCGAGCATAGAGCGTTTAGAGCGTAGAACATTTAGAGTATAGAACAGATAGGGTAAAAAAGATGAATATATTGATTGAGGCCAACCGGCTTGTGAACCGGTTTATTTGGGGAGTACCGGCTATGGCCTGTATTCTTGGTGTGGGTTTGTATCTGAGTATCCGTACCGGATTTTTACAGCTTCGGAAATTTCCTGAGGCTATGCAGGTAACAATCGGAAGAATTTTCCGAAAAAGAGAGGCGAAGGACGGGGCTTTGACACCCTTTCAGGCGGTTTGCACCGCCTTGGCAGCCACCATCGGAACAGGAAATATTGCCGGTGTGGCGGGAGCCATCAGTATCGGCGGTCCCGGAGCAGTCTTTTGGATGTGGATGTCCGCAATTTTAGGGATGTGCACCAAGTTCTGCGAAGTTACCCTGGCGGTTTATTATCGGGAAAGCAATAAAAAAGGAGAGCTGTTGGGCGGTCCCATGTACTATATCAAAAATGGACTGGGCAGGCGGTGGATTTTTTTGGCTTACCTTTATGCAGTTTTTGGTATTCTTACGGTATTTGGCACCGGAAATGCGACCCAGGTAAATACGATTACAGCGGCTATTAATGAAGCCTTGTTTCATTTTTCCTTATTGCCCACAGAGGGAAATGGAAAGGTGAATCTTTTCATCGGCATAGTGATTGCTGTGCTGGTTGCTTTGATTTTGTTGGGAGGAATCAAGAGAATTGGACAGGTGACGGAAAAGCTGGTTCCTTTTATGGCTTTGTTTTATGTCGTATTGTCCTTAGGGGTTGTTTTCCTTCATTTTGATAGGGTTCCCTCTGTTTTTACTACGATTTTTGCTTCGGCCTTCTCTCCCAGAGCATTTACGGGAGGTGCTGTAGGAAGCTTTATCCTTTCCATGAAGAAGGGAATTTCCAGAGGGATTTTCTCTAATGAAGCGGGCTTGGGAACCGGTTCCATTGCTCATGCAACGGCGGATACCAGAAAACCGGTTAAACAGGGATATTTTGGAATTTTTGAGGTGTTTGCGGACACCATTGTGATTTGCACGCTGACGGCTCTTGTAATCTTATGCAGTGGAGTAGATATTCCTTTCGGAAGAGAAGCCGGCGCTGAACTTACGATTTCAGGCTTTACCAGCACCTATGGAGCATGGTCCAGTATTTTTACTGCGGTGGCTCTTTGCTGTTTTGCTTTTTCCACCATTTTAGGCTGGGGCTTATATGGAGCTCGATTTACAGAGTTTGTTTTTGCCTCTCCTATTGCGGTAAAGATTTTTTTAAGTCTTTATGCCTTGGTATCTATCTTGGGAGCTACGGTGGATTTATCCGTGGTCTGGTCTGTAGCGGACAGCTTTAATGGTCTTATGGTAATCCCTAACTTGATTGCTCTTTTCCTCCTGTGTCCTAAGGTGTTACAGTGTATTTCGGAATATCGTAAGAGTGAAGGATAGGAAAGGCTCTGTCTATTATGCAAAATGAAAAGACTGTTGTCGTTTATGCGACAACAGTCTTTTCATTTTGCACGTCCATGGAGAAGCTCCAGTTTCCCATTTGGGTTTTCGGGGTGTGGATTTCTTCGTAGGACATTAAGGAAAAGCCTGCTTTTTCATAAAAGCGGGCGTTATTTTCCGTGTTGGTAATCAGGGTGAATTGTCCCCCGCCTTCAGAGGCTACATAGGGAATTACTCCTTCTTCCAGGAATTGTGCGCCGATGCCTTCCCCTCTACGGCTGTTTTTTACTGCTAAAGAGCTTAGATACCAGAAGGGGCATTTTTGGCTGTGAATTACCTTTTCCGCTTTTTCTGTCATGGATATCCATGCCAGAGTCTTGAAAATACCGCCAATCATAAAGGTTTGCAGTGCCTTTTTGGAAACGTAGTCTTTAAATTCCACACCCTTGTCCATTGGGCTTTGGATTGCGGCTACGGCAAGAATTTCTCCGTCTTCTTCGGCCAGCAACATTCTCTGTTTTCCGTAGTAAATCTCCACGGCAATGGTTTGGATTGAGTGCACAAATTCTCTGCGCTTTTCATCTTCTTCAATAAAATTAGAAAAATAAGGATAGTCAAAAAAAGAATCGGTTAATAAGTCTACGCAGGCAGTCAAATCTTTTTCTTCAGCAAAACGGTATTGTAACATGGATTCCCTCCCGTAAATCTAAGCGTAATCACAGGAAACATCCTGTTTCCTTTTCGAAATAATTTCGACTCATTTACACAATAATATAAAATTTAATTTTTAAAGCAGGCGCTCATCATAGGAAGCACGAATACCGCCGATAAACTTCGGCCGGACTCTGGCTGCGGTAACATGGGCGTGAAGCAGTTCCTTTTGGGAAAGTCTAAGAGGTACCGCAACGGATTTTAAGTGCATTCCGATAAAGGTATCTCCGATATCAAGACCTGCATCGGCTTGGATTCTCTCTACAAGGATAGGATCCCGGAAGTTCTCATAAGCTTTTGTGGAAAAGGACCCTCCTGCCTTTGGTTTCGGAACTACATTTACAGGCTCCGGAAAGGGAAGGGCTGCACGTTCCACCACAAGGGCTCTGTTTAAATGCTCACAACATTGGGTGGCTAAAAATACTTCTGATTCTTGACAGGCACGATAGATACCCTGAAACAAGCATTCTGCCGCTTCTAAACTGGAGCAGGTGCCGATTCTTTCTCCGATAACTTCAGAGGAGGAGCAACCCACCACAAGAATCTGTCCCTTTTGCAGCTTGGCCTTTTCAATTAACTCTTTACATAGAGAATAGCTTTGTGCTTCCAGTTCTTTGGGGCTGATTTCTGTAAGAGGATGTTCTGCTAAAACGTCTAAATTTCTCCCGATGTTTTCGTTATTCATAAAGGCTCCTTTCTATTTTTGCAAAGAATTCCGTCAAATCTTCTGTATGGCAGTTTTAATATTACAACCGGTGAATAAGATAATCTTGTTGATTTCCTCTACAGTTTACTCGAATGAGAAAAAAATTTTTCAAAGTATTTTTGTGTGTAAGACAAAATAATTTACTTATAATTCATTTTTGTATTGAGAAAAATTAAGCAACAGCATAGAAGAAAATACAAAAGGCAAAGTTGATTATATTCTTAAAAAAATATTTCTAAATTACGAACAGTGTGTTCTATAAATTCAATTTATTATAAGAATTTTTTAGTTTTGCCGATAATGATTAGGTCGTAAAAAAATCGAGAAAAAAATGGAATTTTTCTACAGAAGGAGTGAAGGAACAATGAAAAAAACACGATTTGAGTACAACAAAGGGCAGACAAATGCAGGGGTCAAAAGCGAAGCCATTCCTTAAGCGGAAGAATTTCTTTGAGCTTAGGTATTATCATGCTTTTCTTATTTGCTCTGATGACTGCTTTTATTCTATCAGTGGCCAGCGCAGCATTTAACAAGAAAAACGAGCAAAATATGAATGCTCTTTCCAACTTAAATGCGAGTAGAGTAAATAAAATCACGGTCAATACCAGCAATACCATGAAGTCTTTGGCAGAGAGCTTCGTAAATTTTCATAAAGAAGATGGCGAAGATTCAGCTCTTAGCGGAAAGAGCAAGCTGGAAGAAGCTACCGGAGCATTGACGGTTTCGGAGGCTGAGGAAGAGTATTACTTGATGAAAACCATGCAGGGCTTTGCAAAAACCAATTTGGGAATTGTGAGCCAGGCATTGCTCTTGGAACCGGATGCATTTCCAAGGAAAATAGCAATTATTCCCTTCGCTATGATACCGACGGAGACAAGTTCTCTATGGTGCCTTACGAAGTTTATAGTACACAGGATTTTTATAAGCAGGCCCAGGAGAGCAAGACAGCTTCCGCAACCCTTCCTACGGAAAATCCGGATACCGGTAAGGGTAGCTTTTATATGACTATCCCGATTCTGGATGGAGATCGTTTTTTAGGAATTGTAACCACGGAGATTTCCACAGAGGTTTTCAATGAGTTGGATATGAGTACTCTTGGCTACGAAAATATGTTCTTTGATGTTTTAGACAATCAAGACAACTTCGTTTACAGTAATAACCCGGATGCCAAGGGAAAGAACTTAGGAGACCTTATCGGTCAGAAATATAACGATATGCTGGTGGAAAAGATGCAGAGCAAAGAAGCATTTTTCCAAAGAGATGGCCAGGTTCGTTACTATGTACCTTTGCAAATCGAGGGTGTAGATTGGTGGGTACAGACCGCTATGACGATTCCTCATTTTGATCAGGAGAGAAATCAGCTTTTATTTGTGCTGATCTTATCCGAGGTCATCATTTTCATTCTGGTTCAGATTATTAACTATGTGCGGATTTCCAATGCCTTAAAGCCATTAAAGAAGATCAGTGAGGCCGGAAAAGAAGTGGCAGGCGGAAACTTCGATGTGGAAATTCATTATCCCCAGCAGGATGAAATCGGAGAGCTTTCTCGCAGTATTTCCGAAGTAATCGGAAGAAGTAAGAAGATTGTATTTGACCTTAGAGACCGTTTGGATGCTATGGCAGGCGGAAACTTTACCGAAAATCTGGAAAGCGAAGAGTATGTAGGAGATTATGCACCGCTTCTGGAAAGCTTAAAGCATATTCAAGAGGATATGAACAGAACCTTACAGGAGGTTCACGCTTCTTCCGTACAGGTATTAAGCAGTGCAGAGCAGGTAAATACCGGAGCGCAAAGCCTGTCTCAGGGTGCTACGGAGCAGGCTTCCTCCATCGAGGAGCTGTCTGCCAATATGCAGGATATTTCTCAATCCATTCAGGCTTCTACAAAGACTGCAGGAGATGCTTACAAGCTCCAGGGAGAAGCAGGAGTTGCGGTTCTTCAGTCCAATGAGAAGATGGAAGAAATGCGTAAGGCCATGGACGATATTACCGCAAAGTCCAATGAAATCAGTAAAATCATTAAGACCATTGATGACATTGCCTTCCAGACCAATATTCTTTCTTTAAATGCGGCTATCGAAGCGGCAAGAGCAGGAGCAGCCGGAAAGGGCTTTGCCGTGGTGGCGGATGAAGTAGGAAACCTTGCCCAGAAATCCGCAAAGGCGGCACAGAATACCGGTTTACTCATTGAAGAAACCATTGAAGCTGTGGAAAAGGGTGCAAAAATCACCGAAGAAACTGCAGAATCCTTAAATTCCGTTTCCAAGAGTACGGAAGAGGTAAACACCTTGATCGAGAAGATTTCTTCCGCATCCAGCAAGGATTTGGAGGGTATCACTTCCTTAAATCAGGGCTTACAGCAGATTTCTTCCGTGGTACAGGCAAATTCCGCAACAGCAGAACAGAGTGCGGCAGCCTCCGAAGAGCTTACCGGTCAGGCCAATAAGATGAATGAATTGGTGGAGCGCTTCCAGTTGAAGGAAGAGTAAGAAACAAAAGCTAAAAACAAAAAGCTAAGATAAAAGCTAAGAAAATAGCTAAAAATAAAAGCAAAATAACAGCTTAAACATTAAGAAAAAGCCTTTATGGATATGGGCCTGAAAAAGGGAAATCCGAAGCCGATTTCAGCCCTGAATTCCATAGAGGCTTTTTTGTATTTTTAAAGTCCAAAATTCATAGACATTTTTTTTACCTATGGTAAGATAGAAAACGTAATTTTATAAAGAAACGGTCAAGAGCTTAGGAGGAAAAAAATGAATAAAGAGATTGAAACGAAGGCAATAAACAGTATCCGTATTCTTTCTGCAGATGGAATCCAAAAGGCGAATTCAGGACACCCCGGATTACCCTTGGGGGCGGCTCCCATGGCATATACCCTTTGGGCGAAACACCTTCATTTTCATCCTGAGTATCCGGAATGGGATAACAGAGATCGTTTCGTTTTATCCGCAGGGCATGGTTCCATGATGCTCTACTCTTTATTACATCTTTTTTCCTTTGGGCTAAGTAAGGAAGATTTAATGCAGTTCCGTCAATTGGGTTCTCTTACCCCCGGACATCCGGAATATGGTCATACCAAGGGAATCGATGCCACTACCGGTCCCTTGGGTGCAGGTCTTGCCATGGCGGTAGGTATGGCTATGGCGGAAAGTCATTTGGCTGCAGAGTTTAATAAAGAAGATTTAAAGCTGGTAGACCACAGAACCTATGCTCTCTGTGGAGACGGTTGTCTGATGGAGGGAATTTCCTCCGAGGCTCTTTCCCTTGCCGGAACCTTGAAGCTGGATAAATTGACCATCTTGTATGATTCCAACAAGATTTCCATTGAGGGCAATACAGACATTGCTTTTACGGAAAATGTGGAACAGCGTATGCAGGCCTTCGGTTTTAAGACCTTAACGGTTGAAGATGGCAATGATATCGAGGCAATTTCCAAGGCTATTGAAACCGCCAAGGAAGACTGCTCCGCACCCTATTTTATTACTATTAAGACCCAAATCGGTTATGGTGTGCCCAAGAAGATGGGAAGTGCTTCTGCCCACGGAGAGCCTTTGGGAGAGGAAAATATTAAAGAGATGCGGAAGTTTCTAAACTGGGAAGAGGAAGAGCCTTTCCTTGTACCGAAGGAGGTTTATGCCCACTATGATGCTTTGGTAGAGGAAAAGAAGACTTCCTACAGTGCCTGGGAGGAGTTAAGAGCAAAGTATGAGAACGCCTACCCGGAGTGCTATGCCAAGTATTGTGCTTATCATAATCCGGGAAGTGCAGCCGCTCTTTTGCAGGAGGAAAAGCTTTGGACAGCAGTGGAGAAGCCGGAAGCAACCCGTGCTTCCTCCGGAGAAGTGATTCAGATTTTAAAGGATTTGGTGCCGAATCTTTTCGGCGGTTCTGCAGACCTTGCCCCTTCCACAAAGACAGAAATGAAGGGAGAGGGATTTTATTCTCCGGAAAATCCTCTGGGAAAAAATATCCATTTCGGTGTAAGAGAGCTGGCTATGGCAGGCATTGCCAACGGAATTCTCCTCCATGGAGGACTTCGTTCCTATGTAGCGACCTTCTTCGTGTTCAGTGACTATGTAAAGCCTATGGCAAGACTGGCAGCCCTTATGGGATTACCCCAGATTTATGTATTGACTCATGACAGTATCGGTGTAGGAGAGGATGGACCTACCCATGAGCCTATTGAACAGCTGGCTATGCTACGTTCCACCCCGAATTTCCGGGTGTTCCGTCCTTGTGACAGACAGGAGACTGCGGCGGCCTGGTTCTCCGCATTGTCCAGCACGGATTGTCCTACAGCTATTGTTCTAAGCAGACAGAATCTTCCCCAGTATTGTAAGGATGGAAGAGATGCTTTGAAGGGCGCCTATATTCTTTCCGGAGGAGAAGAGGAGCCTGAGTTAATCCTCATGGCCACCGGTTCTGAAGTAGAGCTGGCAGAAGAGGCAGCTAAGGTACTTCGGGGAGAAGGAAGAGCGGTTCGCGTAGTTTCCATGCCTTCCTTAGAAGTATTTGCTCTGCAAAGTCCGGAATATCAGGAGAAGGTATTACCCAAGTCTTGTAGAAAGCGTATTTCCATTGAGGCTCTTTCCACCTTCGGTTGGGCAAATATGTAGGCTTTGAAGGAAAGAGTATCGGTCTGGATCGCTTCGGCGCCTCCGGCCCTGCCAAGTCCCTTTTCAAGGAATTTGGATTCACGGTAGAAAGAGTTGTGGAAGAGGCAAAGAGCTTATAAATTTTCTGTTCAAGGAGGGAAAGAGATGAAATTTTATATTGATACAGCGAATGTAGCGGAAATTCGAGAAGCCTATGATATGGGTATCATTGCCGGTGTAACCACTAATCCTTCTCTCATTGCCAAGGAAGGTCGGGACTATCAGGAAACCTTGAAGGAAATTGCTTCCTTTATGGATGGCCCCATCTCCGGCGAAGTACGGGCGGACAGCGATACTGCGGAGAAGATGATTGCGGAGGGACGGGAGATTGCCGCTTTGTCCAAAAATATGGTGGTGAAGATTCCTATGACGGCGGAAGGTCTGAAAGCGGTAAAGGTGCTGTCCAAGGAGGGAATCAAGACCAATGTTACCCTGATTTTCTCTGCAAACCAGGCTCTTTTGGCAGCCAGGGCGGGAGCAAGCTATGTTTCTCCTTTCTTGGGAAGATTGGATGATATTTCCTCCGACGGTCTTATTCTGATTCAGGATATTATGGATGTTTTCAGCCAGTACCCGGAGCTGGAAACAGAAGTGATTTGCGCTTCCGTAAGACACCCGATTCATGTTTTGGAATGTGCAAAGACCGGGGCGGATATCGCTACTGTGCCCTTCAAGGTTTTGTTGCAAATGATTTCTCATCCTCTGACAGATCAGGGAATTGAAAAATTTAAGGCAGATTATGCGAAGGCATTTCCAACGAGATATCGCACGCTTGCGAGCGACACTCGTTATAAATAAAGAATTGACATCTTTTTCACAGCACAGTATAGTAAATTGCTGTGAAAGATGACAATTTATGAGGGCACTATGGAAAAAAAAGGAATATCCCAGGCGGTAATACAACGTTTACCCAGATATTATCGGTACCTAGAGGATTTAATGGATCAAAAAATTGATCGTATCTCTTCTTCGGAACTATCCAAAAGAATGCATTTGACTGCTTCCCAGATTCGACAGGATTTGAATAACTTCGGCGGATTCGGACAGCAGGGCTACGGTTATAATGTGAAGAATCTTCATGAGGAAATCGGGAAGATTCTAAACATCGATAGAGAGCATCCTATGATTATCGTAGGGGCCGGACATTTGGGCATTGCCTTGGCAAATTATACGAATTTCCGGAAGCGGGGTTTTGTCCTTCGAGGGATTTTTGACTCCAACCCCAAGCTATGGGGAGAGAAGGTAGGAAATTTAAAGATTTCTCCTATGGAGGAGATTGAGTCGGTGGTAAAGCAATATCACATCCGCTTGGCTGCCATTTGCATCCCCAAGGATGTGGCAGTACCGGTGGCGGAGAAATTGATTTCTTACGGCATTGACGGTCTCTGGAATTTTGCCCATGTGGATTTGGAAGTACCTGACCATGTGGTGACGGAAAATGTTCATTTGTCAGAAAGTCTTATGCGCCTGTCCTACCGTGTCTTCGAGGAGCGTTCATGATTTTGGGAATCGGCTGCGATATATTGGAAATTGCCCGTTTAGAAAAATTAGTAAAAAATAATTATACCCATAGGGTATTCACAGAAGAAGAACGCCGGCAAAGTGAGGGAAGACTCTCTCGCTTGGCCGGTGATTTTAGTGTAAAAGAAGCGGTGTCCAAATGCTTCGGTACCGGAGTAAGAAACTTCTCCCTCTTGGATATTGAAGTGCTTAGGGATAGCCTGGGAAAGCCTTATGTGAAACTCTACGGCGGCGCAGAAAAGATTTCTGGAAATGGGAGGAACGGCCCTTCATGTCAGTATCAGTAATACCAAGGATCTGGTAATGACCTATGCGCTTTTGGAAGGAGAGGCTTTAGAATGAAAATTTTTATTCCTAAACGAAATCCGGCTTCCCATAAGGGCTCCTATGGAAAATGTCTGATTCTTGCGGGAGCGGAGGGGATGGCCGGAGCGGCTTATTTTGCGGCACTATCCGCTTATCGATCCGGTACCGGGCTTGTGAAGCTCTGTAGTGCAAAGGAAAATTTGGGGATTTTACAGACCTTGATTCCGGAGGCTATTATTCTTTCTTTTTCAAAGGAAAAGGAGCATTTCCAAGAAGTAGAAAAGGCAATAGAATGGGCGGATTTTCTGCTCTTTGGTCCGGGAATGGGCACAGGGGAAGAGGCAAAAGAGCTATTGGGTTTAGTTTTGGAAAAGGGAAGAGTCCCTTTGCTGATTGATGCGGACGGGCTTAATCTTCTTTCAAGGGATTCCGCCTTACAAGCTTTGGCAAAAGCCTATGGAAGGAAGTCTCTTTTATTTCTAACTCCTCATCTTATGGAGTTTTCCAGACTTTCGGGAAAAAGCCTTACAGAAATCGAAAATCGCGGAGGAGAAATTGCAAAATCCTTTGGAAAAGAGTACCATTGTATCTTGCTGTTAAAGTCTCACGATACCATGGTGATTTCTCCGGAGGGGGAACTGGTTTATCACAGGAAGAAAAGCTGTGCCGCCCTCAGCAAAGGAGGCTCCGGGGATGTATTTGCCGGAAGCATAGCCGGAATTTATCTGATATTAGAGGAAGAAGAAAGACCGCAAAGCAAATCCGGCAAGGCTGTATTGCGGCTATTTTGTCCTGTGAGGCGCAGATTTTAGCCGGGGAATTGGCTGCCAAGGAATGGGGAGAACACGGAGTCCTGGCCGGAAACATTGCCAATGCCATGGGAAAGGCTCTGGAACTTTTAGAAGAGCAGGGATGTTCGATAGACTAAGGCTAAAAAAGGGTAAGACATTTGCCAAAGAGTGAATCAGGGAATCTGTCAAACTAAAACGAATTAAAGAAGACAGATTAAAGAAGACAGATTATAAAAGACAGATCGAAGAAGACAGATCAAAGAAGACGGTAAAAGAAGGTAAGCGAAGAAATGTGTTTGGGAAGAGAAAGCTACGGCAGAACCTACGCGGTAGTGGAGTTAAGTTATTTACAGGATAATATCAAAGCAGTGAAATCCCATCTTCGGGAGGGAATGCAGTTTTGCGCCGTAGTGAAAATGGATGCCTATGGCCATGGAATCGTGGAGGTGGCCAGAGCCGTAGAGGAGGAATGCTCTCTCTTTGGGGTAGCCACCATTGAAGAAGGAATTATATTACGAAAGGGAGGAATCACCACGCCCATATTGATATTGGGAGTGGTTCCCAAGGGACAGTACAGAAGTCTTTGGCACTACGACATTATGCCCTCTCTGTTCACCAGGGAGCAGGGAGAAGCGCTTTCCGCTATTGCCAAGAAGGAGGGGGAAGAGCCTGCCCTGCCATTTGGCTTTGGACACCGGAATGGGAAGAATCGGCATTCAGGTTGAGAAAGAGGGAGCTGTAGAGTTGGGACTGGAGCTTTTCTCTCTAAGCGGAATAGAAATCTGCGGTGTTTTTTCTCATTTTGCCTGCTGTGACGACAGGGATAAGTCTTATACGGAGATGCAGGAAAGGCGTTTTGCAGACTATCTTAAAGCTTTAGAGGAAAGAGGAATCAAGCTCCCCCTCTGTCACCTTTCCAACTCTGCGGGAATTTTAGAGGGACGGGGAGTGCAGTACGATATGGTGCGGGACGGCATCGCGATGTATGGGCTTATCCCTCCAAGGACATGCAAAGAAAGCTACCCTTGAAACAGGTTCTCTCCTGGAAGGCGAAAATCAGTCATATTAAAGAAGTTCCGGCAGGAGAAGCCATTTCCTACGGTGCAAGCTTTATTGCAAAGGAAGCTATGCGGGTGGCTACCGTTCCGGTGGGCTATGGAGACGGTTATCCGAGAGTCCTTTCCAACAAAGCAAAGGTCCTGGTGGGAGGAAAGCCTTGTCCCATTCTTGGCAGAGTTTGTATGGATCAGTTTATGGTTGATGTGAGCCATACAGAGGCGGAAATCTTTCAGGAAGTTACTCTTCTTGGACAGGAGGGAGAGGAAGAGATTTCCCTTTATGATTGGGAGGAATGGGGCGTTTTTTCCTATGAATTCCTCTGCAACCTGGGAAATCGAGTGCCGAGAGTTTACAAAATGAAGGGAAAATGGGTGGGAACCTATGATCCCTTATCTTCCTTACATATCGAAGAGTATCAGGAGGAAGAAGGCTAAATCCGGGAATAAGCCTATTAAGCTACTATGCGGATGAAGTTATAACCAGAACAAAATGTTCTAAAAAATTCAGAGACCCCGAGGCAAGGGAGTGGCTCGCTTTGTGGAACGACTTGTTTTTTGGAAAAAAACTTGCATAGAAGGGGAAGACTGGATAATATAGAAAAATATTATAGAAAGTAGGAGATAAGCATGTCAGGACATTCAAAATACTCAAACATTAAAGCAAAAAAAGAGAAAAATGATGCCGCAAAGGGAAAGATTTTTACCATTATCGGTCATGAGATTGCCTTAGCCGTAAAGCAGGGAGGAGCGGATCCTGCCAGCAACTCCAAGTTAAAGGATGTCATTGCCAAGGCAAAGGCTAACAATATGCCCAACGATACCATTCAGAACGGTATCAAGCGTGCAGCAGGTGCTTTGGACACGGTAAACTATGAAGAGCTGCAGTACGAGGGCTACGGGGTAAACGGTGTAGCCATTATCGTTAAGGTATTGACCGACAATAAGAATCGTTCCGCAGCGGATGTTCGTTCCGCCTTTACAAAGGGAAAGGGAAGCCTGGGAAGCCAGGGCTCCGTATCCTTCCTTTTTGAGGAAAAGGGACAGATTATTCTGGATAAGGAAGAAATGGAAGACTTAGGCCACGATGCGGAAGCCTTGATGGATATGGCGATTATGGCCGGTGCCGAGGATTTACTGGAAAGAGATGATTACTATGAAATTCTCACTGACCCCACCGAGTTTTCCTCCGTACGAGAAAAGCTGGAGCAGGAGAACCTGCCTATGGCGGAAGCCGACGTGGTTATGATTCCGGGAAATACCGTTTCCGTAACCGACGAAGAAGCAGTAAAGAATTTAAGAAAGACTCTGGACCTTTTGGACGCATCCGATGATGTACAGAATGTCTATACGAATTGGGAAGAGGAATAAAAAGAGATTGTAAAAGAAATGGTTATTATTTCATAACAGTATAGGTCCGACTTTAGGGTAAAGGGCAGAAGAAAAAGAGAATATAGAGCTGGAAACAATTTTCTATTTCATACAGTATAGGTCTGGAATAGGGGCAATCTGAGCCCGCCGGTACTTGCGAAAAACGAAGGAACTGAAGTTTTTCGCTTAGTATCCGCTGCAGGGCGAGGTTAGCGGGAGCGTGCCCCAATTCCAGACCTATACTGTTATGAAATGCTTAAAATTCATCTTCTCTTTTTCTTCCTCCACATTTTACCAGGGGAAGTCTTTAACTTCTTCCAGCGTCAGTTTTGGAGTGACTAGTATGGAATAGTTCTGGTGATAAATCACAAAGCCCGGGGCGGCTCCGGGTACCTTTTTCAGGTTCTTCTTCTGGGTGTAGTCCACCTCTACCTTTTGGCTGCTGCCTTCCGAAGAGAAGTAGGCGGCCAGTTCTGCGGCTTCTTCAAAGAGTCGATCGGGAAGCTCTTCCAAATCCTTTCCTTCTGTTTTTGCTATCACATGGGAACCGGGAATATTTTTTCCATGGAACCAAAAGTCCTTTCCCTCTGCAATCTGGAAGCTGAGGATTTCGTTTTGCTGGTTATTTTTTCCCACATAGAGAAGATAGCCGTCTGAAGAACGGAAGAGTCTTGGCTTGGACTGGTCTTCCTTCCGTTGTTTTTTCTTCTTTCCGCTGACTTTTTTGATATAGCCGAAGTCTCCCATTTCCGCCCTTATGGCATCCAGATCCCCTGCACTTTCCGCAAGCTGTATGCTGTTCATAATGGATTGGAGGTGGTAGAGCGTTTTTTTGCTTTCCGCTACCTGCTCTAAAAGATTCTGCTCCGTCCTCTTGGCCTTATCATATTTTTCAAAATATTTCTTGGCATTATCCATAGGAGAAAGGGTAGGATCCAAGGGGATTTTTTCTTCCTTTCCCGTATAGTAATTTTCGCATATAAGCTCTTTTTCTCCTCCGGTAAGGCTATAGCCGTAGGTGGTTAGGAGTTCTCCATAGATTCTGAACTTATCCTTTTTCTCCGTATCTTTAGTTGCTTTTCTTGAAGTGCCAGCTTTTTATTACAGCGCTCCAGAAGAGTATGGCATTGCTTCTTTAAGTCTGTGGATTTCTGCCGTACTCTGTCGTCCCTCTCCTTATTTCCATAGTATTGAAGGAGGAGGGCAGAGGGAGAAGCAATGTATTCTTCGGAAAATGCCGGATTGCCCTTGTATTGTTGAACCGGGAGAGCGGAAAAATCAAAGGCCTTTTCTCCTTCATACAAAATGACCGGATGAAAATCCTTTTCCTGAATCGTTTTCCGAAAGGCCAAAATGGATTCCTTAACCTGCATCCGTTCCTCTGAAGATAAGGTATTGGAGAGTTTATCGATAGGGAGACCGGCATCAAGACAAAGCGCTCTGGCCAGTAATGGGCTTAGTCCGGAAAAGCTTTGGAAGAGGCATTCCCATAAGGGGAGGGATTCCTTTTCCAAGAGCGTATTCAGCTCCTCCATAGGGAAGGATAAAATGTTTTCCTTATGGAAGGCATCCGGAATAAAATATTCCCTTCCGGGAAGCACTTCTCTTACCGAGGACTGGCTCAGGGAAATTCTCTTTATGGCGTCTAAAATCGTATAGTCTTCCTTCAGTAAAATGATGTTGGAATACTTGCCCATGATTTCCACAGCCAAATGCTTAATGCCTACATCCCCCAGCTCATCTCGATGGGAAATATCCAAAAAGAGTACGCGCTCCAGCCCATCCTCCGTAAGCTTTAAGGAAGCCTGCCGAATACTTTGAATAATGCCGTTTCCGATATGCTTTCGAAGGGACATACAAAAGCTGGGGGCGGTAATAGGCGCGGTTTTACCTTCATTTGCCAAATAAAGAAGAGGGAAGGAGGGATTGGCGGAGAGGTGGAGAATCTCCGTGTTCTTTTCCTTCTTAATAAAAAGCTGCAATTCATCCTTTTCGCTTTGGATGATTTTGGAAATCTTTCCGCCTAAAATACGCTCCTGAAATTCCGCAATGCACGCTGCAAGATACAATCCGTCAAATGCCATGAAAACCGTCCTTTTCCACTTGAAATAGTAAATCCACCTTGCTATCATACTGGAATACCGGCCTGTAAGTTTGGTGGTTTATGTGTAAATAGAATTGCCAAAAGGAAAGTTCTTTATCCTTTCCGGCTATGGCTTTTCCTTTGTTTTTGTAGGAAAAGCTACAAAGAGGATAAAGTAAAGGCATGAAAAATGCAAGAGAGGGGGCTTTATGAGTATCAAAAGTATGACAGGATTCGGCCGCTGTGTGGGAGAGAAGGACTGCTCCGGTATCACAGTGGAAATCAAGTCGGTTAATTCCCGTTTTTTAGACCTGTCCATGCGCCTGCCCCGGACTATGCAGCATCTGGAAATGAAGTGTAGAGAATGGGTGAAGGAAAGAATTTCCAGAGGAAAGGTAGAAATCTTTGTTTCCCTGGAGGACAGCACGGAGAAAAAGAAGAAGCTTGTCCTTAGGGAAGATTTATTGGATGCCTATGTGGAAAGTATTAAAAAAGTAGCCGAAAAATATTCTCTTCCTTATAAACTGGATGCCAAGGAGCTGGTGTTCTTTCCGGAAGTGGCTCAGATTGTGGAAGAAGAGGAAGAAGATCGGGAGGAAGCTCTTTTCCTGGCTATGGAGCTGGCTATGACAGAATTTCAAAAGGCCAGAGAGAAGGAAGGAAGCAATTTAAAAAGAGATATTCTTTTAAAGCTTTCGGAAATGCAGGAAGGCATTGATTTTATTAAAGGAAAAGAAGGGGATATTCAAAGAGCCTACGGGGAGCGTCTTCGGAAGAAGATGGAGGAGCTTCTCTCCGGAAGAGAGGTGGAGGAAGGAAGAATTTTGCAGGAAGTGGCGATTTTTGCCGACAAGGTGAGCACGGATGAGGAAATCACAAGACTGCAAAGTCATATCCAAAGAATGGCGAAGCTTTTAGAGGAAGAAATTCCTATAGGAAGAGACCTGGATTTCCTTTTGCAGGAGATGAATCGGGAAAGCAATACCATTTTGTCCAAGGCCAATGATTTATCCGTATCCGAGAAGGCTTTAAAACTGAAAAATCATATCGAAAAGATTCGAGAGCAGGTACAGAATATAGAATAAGGGAAGCAGGAAATAAGAATGGAAAAGCATAAAGAAAAGGGAATTTTGGTGGTGGTTTCCGGGTTCTCCGGAGCAGGGAAGGGAACGATTATGAAGAATCTGACCCAAAAGTATGATAACTATGCCCTGTCCATTTCCGCAACAACAAGAGCGCCAAGACCGGGAGAGGAAGAAGGAAAATCCTACTTCTTCGTCAGCAAGGATCGCTTTGAAGAGATGATTGACCGGGATGAGCTGGTGGAGTACGCCAAGTATGTGGACAATTATTATGGAACCCCCAGAAAGTTTGTGGAGGATTGCCTCAACGAAGGAAAGGATGTCATTCTGGAGATAGAGATTCAGGGTGCCTTGAAGATTAAGAAAAAGTTCCCCTGACAGCCTTTTTGATTTTTATGGCACCGCCTTCCGCAGAGGAGCTTAGAGCCAGATTGATCGGCAGAAACACCGAGGATGAGGCAACAGTTAATAAACGCTTAAGTCGTGCTATTGTAGAGGCGGAAGGCGTGGAGGCCTATGACTATATTCTTGTGAATGCAGATATTGACACATGCACGGAAAAACTGCATAATTTAATCCGTGCCTCTCATGATCGGGCAGAGGGACATTTGGATCTGATTGAAGAAATCAGAAAGGACTTAAGGAGGATAGAAGATGCTACGTCCAACGTATAATGATTTAATAGAATCTATGAACCGCAATAGAGAAGAGGGGGAATTGGAAGTACAGTCTCGCTATTCCGTAGTAATTGCCAGTGCGAAGAGAGCCAGACAGCTGATTGACGGAGAGGAGCCTTTGATTAAGGGAGAAGAGGGAAAGAAGCCTCTTTCCGTGGCAATCGAAGAGATTTCCCGTAACCTTGTCAATGTGGAGAAGGGCTTGGATTATGAGGATGAGCCTATTATTATTCCGGAGAAGGAAGAGTACTCTCGTTATGCCATTGATGAAGATTTAGACGAGGATGAGGATGTAGAGGAAGATCCGGAAGAAAAGGACGAAGAGGAAGACTATTCCGAAATGGATGAGGAAGAGGAAGACTTCGGAGAAGACGATTATCAGTCTGATAGTGAGGCCTAATGAAGCTTTATCTGGAGAGCTTAGGCTGCGATAAAAATAGAGTAGATGCGGAGAAGCTGCTTTTTGAGCTGTTAGAGAAATATCCCGGTTCCTCCGTTACCGATGAGCCAAGTGAAGCGGAGATTGCCATTGTGAATACCTGCTCCTTTATCGGTCCCGCCAAGGAAGAAAGTATTCAGTGTATTCTGGATTTGGCGCAATACAAGGAAACGGGAAAGCTGGAGAAGCTTATTGTGGCAGGTTGTCTTGTGGAGCGCTACAAGGATGAGATTCGGAAAGAGCTTCCGGAGATTGATGAAATTACTTCCGTAAAGGATTATGTGAAGAGACTGGACCACCAGATGGCCAGGGTAGAAAGCGGAGAGAAGTACAGTCGCTACTTAAAGATTGCGGAGGGCTGCGATAAATATTGCAGCTACTGCATTATTCCGAGGCTTCGCGGCCATTATCGTTCCATTCCCAAAGAGCTGATTTTGGAAGAAGCAAGAGCTTTGGTTTCGGAAGGGGCCGGGGAGCTGATTTTGGTTGCCCAGGAAACCACTCTTTACGGTACGGATCTTTATAAAAAGAAGTCTTTGGCAGAACTTTTGGCAGAGCTTTCCGAGATTCCGAATCTTCAGTGGATTCGGATTTTGTACTGCTATCCGGAGGAAATAGAACCGGAGCTGATCCGGGAAATGAAGAGAAATCCGAAGGTGTGTCACTACCTGGATCTTCCTATACAGCATGCTTCCGACAGGATTTAAAGAGGATGAACCGTAGAACCAGAAAGGAAGAGCTGAAGGAAAAGATTGCTCTTTTAAGAAAGGAAATGCCGGATATTGCTTTGCGTACCACGATTATTACCGGCTTCCCGGGGGAGACGGAAGAGGATTTCCAAGAGGTTTTGGACTTTATTTCGGAAATGCGTTTTGATCGTCTGGGAGCCTTCCCCTATTCTCGGGAAGAGGGAACCAAGGCTGCGGAGATGGAGGATCAGATTCCGGAAAAGCTGAAAAATCAAAGACTTTCTCAGATTATGGAGCTGCAGCAGAACATTGCTTTCCGCAAGGCGGAGGAGCAGATAGGAAGAAAGCTGAAGGTTTTGGTTTGCGGCTATGACGAGGAGGAACAGAGAGTGCTTTGCCGTTCCTATATGGATGCTCCGGATGTGGACAGCTATCTCTATGTTTTCGGAGAGAAAAAGGAAGTGGGAAGCTTCCTATATGCGAAGGTAGTAGATACGGAAGGCTATGATTTGATAGGAGAATGGTGTGAATCTGCCGAATAAATTAACGCTGTTACGAGGAATTCTGGTTCCTTTCTTTGTGTTTTTTATCCTTTTAGAGGGTGGAAACAATCTTCTTTACCGTTATATCGGTTTGGGAATTTTCTGCTTTGCCTCCTTTACGGATTTTTAGATGGCTATCTGGCCAGAAAGAATCATTTGGTGACCAATTTCGGAAAATTCATGGATCCTTTGGCGGATAAGCTTCTGGTATGCTCTGCCTTAATTTGCTTGATTCCCCTGGGAGAGCTCCCTGCCTGGTATGTGGTGATTTTGATTGGAAGAGAGTTTGTGATTTCCGGATTTCGATTGGTAGCGGCAGATCATAATATCGTTATTGCCGCATCCATCTTTGGAAAAGCGAAAACAGCCAGTCAAATGATTATGATTATTTTGCTTCTTTTACAGATTCCTGCTTTGGCTTTTGTAAATCAGATTTTTATTGTTTTATCTTTAGTGCTCACCATTCTTTCTTTGGTGGACTATGTATATAAAAATCACAGGGTGATTTCAGAGGGAGGCTTTTAATGGGAGATAAAAAAGAAAAGAAGGTTTTAGTGTATAATAGTGATGCGCCCATTGAAGAACAGGTGGTTTCTTTGCTGAAAGGTTTAAAGAAAACCATCACCACCGCCGAAAGTATAACAGGCGGCATGATTTCCGCCGCTATTACTTCCGTGGAGGGAGCTTCCGAGTGTTTTAAGGTGGGCTATGTCAGTTATTCCAACAAAGCAAAAAGGAAGTTGCTTTCCGTTAAGAAGGAGTTATTACGAAAGGAAGGAGCAGTTTCCTCCTCTGTGGCAAAGGAAATGGCTATTGGAGCCATGATGGAATCCGAGGCGGATTTGGCGGTTGCCGTAACCGGCAATGCAGGTCCTACTGCCTTGGAGGATAAAGAAATCGGTCTGGTTTACATTGCGGTTTGCGCCGGAGGAAAGACAAAGGTAGAGGAGTATCATTTTACGGGAAATCGAAAAGAAATCCGAGAACAATGCTGTAACACCGCATTGGTGATGGTAAGAAACTATCTTTTGGAAAAAATGACTTAATATGCGTTTTTCAAAATCTTTACAGTTTGGCGAAAGAGCCAAGAACTACATTCCCTATTTGATGGAGAATTTAAGAGAGGGACATACGGTTCCCATGTGCTATTTAATCTACTCCGGCTTGGGAAATAACCTATATGAATTTTATGGGGCTCCCCATTGGTCTTTACCCACATTTCCCAGGAAAGAGGAAGAAATCCTTGGGGTGGCTTATGGCTATAAAGATGCCCTGTTGCTGGTGTCCGGGATGACCCGGCAAGCATTGGAGGAAGAAAGGAAATGCTCCTTGTCTTAGGGATTCTCAAATGGATATTGCTGATTATTCTTATCCTTTTTTTGCTTCTTCTTATCTTGCTTCTTCTACTCTTGTTTGTTCCCTTTCGTTATGAAATTTTCGGGGCAAAGGAGAGAGAAGAGAAATTACCAAGGGGAAGGGGAAAGCTCAGCTATCCCGGTTTAAAGATTTCCGGAAGCTTTCAAGAGGGAAATTTAGAATATAAAGGGAAGTTTTTATGGCTTACCCTCTTTGAAGGCGGTAAGGAAGAGAATTCTGAAAAGCAGGAAGAAGCTTCTAAAAATGGAGAAGATTCGGAGCAGCAGGCAGGGCTTAAAGAGGAAGAAAGTTGATGAAGGCTATGGAAAAAATTCTTTCCATCCCTAAGAATGCCATGCGGAAGGGGAAGGAAATAAAAAAGAAAATCCGGATGCTTACCCAGGAAGAAACAAAGGAAATGCTTGTCCTTGTTTTTCGTCAGATTATCTATCTTCTTCATCATGCCAGAATCAGAAATTGGAAAGTAGAGCTTTACCTTTCCATGGAGGATCCTTATACTTTAGGACAGGTTTTGCAGGGAATAGCGCTTATATCCCCGTTCCTTGGAGATTCCTTTCATGTCTATCCGGAATTTGACGACTCCTATTTCTATGGAGAACTTAAGGCAAAGGGAAAGTTTCGTTTGATTCATATCGTTATCGTGGCTGTTCGTCTTCTTCGGAACAGGAAGTTCCGGGAATTACTTTTTAAGGGAGGAAATGATGGCAAATCATAATACACAAGAATTACTGAACGCCCTGTTTCAAGGCTTAGATGGTTTTGTCCAGTCGAAAACTGTGGTGGGAGAGCCCATTGTTGTGGGAAACACCACCCTGATTCCTCTGATGGAAGTAAGCTGCGGAATGGCCAGCGGTGCCTTTATGAAGGAAAATCAGAAAAAGGGAGATGGGGGAGCGGGAGCCATGAGCTCTAAAATCACTCCTGCGGCTATGCTGATTATTCAAGATGGCAGAACAAAGCTCATTCGTGTGAAGAACGAGGATGCTTTTTCCAAGATTATTGATATGATTCCCGATGCCATTGATAAGATTACCGGAGGCAGTAGGGTAACAAAGTCTGCGGAAGATTTAGCGGAAGAGAATCTGGAAAGCTTAAAGCGGAACAATGACACAAAGGCCAAGGAGAAGCTTTCCAAGGAGAGCTCTGCTACAGTAATTGAACTGCCGGAGGATGAGGACATCGAAGAAATCGACCTGGTGGATATTGATTTGACAGAGTAAAAGGGGAAATGATAGACAGCTTCCATTAGTTTTTGGAAAAAACCAAGAAAGCTCTTGCAAGAAACTATTCTTTTTGCTATTATATTTTAGTCGCTGTTTTGCGGTGGAACTTTTAAAAGAGGGAGGTGCAATCATGGCTAAGTGTGCTATTTGTGAGAAGGCAGTGCATTTCGGCAATCAGGTAAGCCATTCACATAGAAGATCTAATAAGATGTGGAAAGCAAATGTGAAATCGGTTAGAGTTAAGGTAGATGGCGGTACAAAGAAGATGTACGTATGTACTTCCTGCCTACGTTCCGGAAAAGTAGAACGTGCTGTATCCGGCGTAGCTGAATAAGATTTTAGAAAAGATATTGTGAAAGCAATATCTTTTTTTATGCCCAAAATTCAAAAGTGCATTTGTTATGCAAGGAAGATTGGAAAGATTATGGAGCAATCACTTTCCATAGTTTCTCTTAAAAATACAATATTTTTTTAAATACTTAAGAAAGAATTATGTTTTATCCCTAAGATTCCCTACTACTTATAGGGTAAAAAGAAAGAGAATCGAAATACTTTAAAGGAGAAAGCTATGGTTCAATGCAAAAATTTAACAAAAAAATACGGATCCAAGGTTGCTCTTAGGGATGCCACCTTACATATTTATCCGGGAAATATTTATGCTCTTTTGGGGCCAAACGGTTCCGGAAAAACCACTTTCATGAAGATTCTCGGAGACTTAACCAAGCAGAGCAGTGGAGAAGTATTATTTGAGGGAAAGCCCTTAAGTATTCAAAGTAGAAAAGACATTGCCTATCTGCCTACAGAAAGTCAGGCCTATCCCTTTATGACAGTGGGAGACTATGGAAAGTATCATAAAAGCTTCTTTCCGGAATTTCAGGAGGAAGAGTACAAGAGAATGCTGGAAGAGATGGATATTTCTCTAAAGCTTCCCTTCAAGGCCTTATCCACCGGTATGGACAAGAAGGCAAGAATTGCGGCAACCCTTGCCCGAAATGCAAAGCTGGTGCTTTTGGATGAGCCCTTTAACGGAGTAGACCTTCTGGCCAGAGAAGAAATTGAAAAAATGATTTTGGAAAAGAAACAAGAGAACAGTACCATCCTTCTTTCCAGCCATTTGGTGGAAGAGGTGGAGGATTATGTTCAGTTTGCTATTTTCTTCCATCAGGGAAAGGTACTTTCCGTGGAACAGCTTGAGAGGATGCAGGAAAACAAGGGGCAGAATCTTACAGAACGTTACAGAAGTCTTTTGGGAAAAAAGAAGGAGGGCTAAATGCTGACATTAATACAATATGAAATGAAAAAAACCGCCTTTATGAAGATTCTTTGTGGCTTTGCCCTTTTTATATCCCAGGCCTTTGTGATGCTGGGGACGGCAACGGATAATTTCGTTGTGGCCGGTCTTGGCGCAGGCTTGCTGATTTTCTTCAGTTTTCTGGTGATTTTCATTCTGGGCTTATCCAGCATGGCCAGTCTGAGCAAGGATTTAAATACCACCCAGGGCTATATGCTTTTTATGCTGCCAAAACACAGTGCTTATTTCCTCTTGGCAAAGATTGTTGAAAGCTTGGTCAGTACCTTTTTGGCAGGAGTAGTAATTGTGCTGATTTTTAGTTTTAATGTAGCTTACTTTGGCATTGATATGGATACATATAAGGATTTTTTTGAAATGTTTTGGAATCTAGTTTTGAGCGGAAAGGGTTTTGGAGAGTTAAGTCTTTATGTGATTCGTTTCCTTGCCACTGCAGCGGCTTTTTGGGTTTTTCTTTCCACCATGGCAATTTTATGTGTTACGGTACAGGCCAGTATGTTTAAAGGAAAGGCATTGGCCTTAGTAGTCAGCATTATTGCCTTCTTTTGCCTCTTTTTATATCTGTTCAGCGCCTTGCCGGAGCTTGCCTCCACAATATCCTGGGAGTACAAAGATCCGATTTTTTACGGGATGATTGTAGCCTTATCTGCCGGATTTTTTGCACTGTCTTCTTATCTTTTAGAGAAGCAAAGGAATTTTTAAAAGGCGAAGAGGAAAGATTTTGTCAGTAGATTAAAAAGAAAAGAGACATATCATTCATCTTGAACAACGATAACAGAGTATAGATTTTGTCAGTGGATAAAGAAATAAAAAGAGTAATCATTAATCCTTTGATACAATAGATTTCCTTTTCAGAATAAGGAAAATGGAGTATACTATACAAAATTCTCATCACAGCAAGCCTTGCCCTTATGGCATAGGCACATTTGCTTAAGGGAAAATTTATAATGACTAAGAATAGACAGAAGATAGGGATTGGAGGAAAGACAATGAAAGGAAAAATCTCCTCTCATTACGGTGAGGTACAAATCTCCGAAGAAGTCGTTGCAAGCTACGCAGGAAATGCAGCAGTTTCTTGCTTTGGTATTGTTGGAATGGCTGCGGTTCCCATTTCCGGAAAGGGACTGGCAAAGCTTTTGAAGCAGGAAAGCTATCACAAGGGCATTTCCGTGGATATTCAGGGAAATGAAATCAGTTTAGACTTCCATGTGATTGTAGCTTATGGTGTAAGCATTCAGGCTGTGGCTGAGAACCTGATGGAAAGCGTAAGATACAGAATTTCACAGTTTACAGGAATGAAAGTTAGACGAATCAATGTGTATGTAGAAGGGGTTCGGGTAATCGATTAAGTTTCGTAGAAATAGGAGGAATTTACCTGTGGGTAAAGTACTAAGTGCAGGGATTTGCAGAAGGCTTTCTTAGCCGGGGCAAATCAGCTGAATGCAAAGAAGGATTTGATTAATGAGTTAAATGTATTCCCTGTTCCGGACGGAGATACGGGAACCAATATGACCATGACAATCCTTTCCGCAGCAAAGGAAGTGGCAAATATTGAGGGAGGAAGCTTAAAGGAGATTTGTAAGGCGATGTCCAGCGGATCTCTTCGTGGAGCCAGAGGAAACTCCGGCGTTATCCTTTCTCAGTTGATTCGTGGATTTACGAAGGAATTATTGGAAGTAAAGGAAGCTGACAGCATTGTTTTGGCGAAGGCCTTCCAAAGAGCTGTGGAAACAGCCTATAAGGCGGTAATGAAGCCGAAGGAAGGAACCATTTTAACCGTTGCCAAGGGGATGGCGGATAAGATTATGGAGCTGTCTTTAACAGAAGAGGAGATTTTGCCTCTTTTGGAAAAGGTAGTGGCCTACGGAGATGAGGTTTTAAAGAAAACTCCGGAAATGCTTCCTGTTTTGAAAGAGGCAGGAGTGGTGGATTCCGGTGGAGCCGGTTTAATGTGTGTACTGGAAGGGGCTTTGCGTTCCTTAAAGGGCGAGAAGATTGAACTGGATTTGGAATTCAAGGAAGATTCCGGTGTTTCCGCATTAACGGGTGAGAGAAAGAGTAGAGGAGAGATATCCACTGCGGACATTCGTTTCGGGTATTGTACGGAATTTATGGTCAATGGTGACCACCCCTTCTCTGATGAAGAGGTGGAGAAGCTTAGAGACTACCTTTCCGGTATCGGTGATTCCATCGTTTGCTTTTCCGATGAGGATTTAATTAAGGTACATGTGCATACCAATCATCCGGGAGATGCCTTTGAGAAGGGTCTTACCCTGGGCTACCTTTCCAAAATGAAGGTAGACAATATGCGCCTTGAGCATCATGAGGTATTGATTGAGGATGCTTCCCGTATTGCCGCCATGGAAAAGCTGGAGGAAGAGCCTAAGGAAGCAGGAGCTTCCAAAGAGTCTGAACCGGTAGAGGAAAAGGACTTCGGATTTGTGGCAGTATGCTCCGGTGACGGACTGAGAGATATTTTCTTAGACCTTGGGGTGGATCAGGTAGTTTCCGGAGGACAGAGCATGAACCCCTCAACCGAGGATTTGTGTGCCGCGGTAGAGAAGATTCATGCCAAGCATGTCTTTATTTTACCCAACAACAAGAACATTTTACTGGCTGCTCAGCAGGTAAAGGATATTCTGGAGGATCGTTCCGTATCCGTAGTGCCCAGTAAGACCATTCCCCAGGGAATTTCCGCAATGATTTCCTTCCAGCCGGAGGGAACGGTGGAGGAGAACCAGGAGGGCATGGAAGACAGCCTGTCCATGGTTTCTTCCGGAGAAATTACCTATGCGGTTCGAGATACCAGCATTGACGGAAGAGAAATCCATAAGGGAGACATCCTTTTCCTGGGAGATCAGGGGCTGCTTTCCGCTGAAAAAAGCATTTCCTTGGCTATGAAGGAAGGCTTGGAGAAGATGGGAGAGGGAGAAATCCTGAGTCTTTATTATGGAGAGGGAGTAACGGAAGAAGAGGCTAAGGCCTTGGAGAAGGAGATTTTGGAGTATATGCCGAATCTTGAGGTGGAGGTTCACGCCGGAGGACAGGCAGTGTACTATTATCTTCTTTCCCTAGAGTAAGAGTCGTTTTTACAGAAATGTTTTCGCTATTTAAACAAGCTTATTAATTCAGGGTTAACAAGCTTTCTGCGTTATAGCTTTGCACCGGGGGCACGCTTTCGCTAAGCTCGCCCTCGTAGCAGTACTAAGCTTCAAGCGTCGCTTTGCTTGCTTTCAGCAAGTACTGACGGGCTCAGATTGCCCACCGTTTCAAAGCTATAACGCAGAAAGCTAAAAGCTACCCGGAGGAATTGATAAGCTTGTTTTTTTGTGGGGCGAAAAGATATTTCAGTAAATAACGTTGGGTTAAGATGCCTATAGGAAAAGTGGGGGATTTGTCACTGCCTGTCCTTCGGCGGTATGAGAGTGGATGAATGTTGTTTTTGTAAGGGAAATTGTTAAAGGAGATTTATGCTTCAGGATGCTGTGGAAAGGATTAAGGGGGTTGGGGAGAAAACCGCCGCTCTTTTTCATAAGATGAATATTTACACAAAGGAAGATCTTTTAGAGGATTTTCCTATTTCCTATCTGCAATATCCTAGGCTTAGTTCTATCTCGGAAGCCAGGGAGAAGGAGTGGATGGCTTTTCCTCTTGTGCTTTTAGAGGATGCCAGAATTTTACGAAATACCAAGCTTTCCATGCTGCAATGCTCCGCCGGAGATGAGAGCGGAAAGCTCTTGATTCAATACTTTCATGCAAGTTATCTCCTTAAAACTTTAAAAAAAGGAAGAAAGCTGGTGTTTTTCGGGCAGGTCAAAAGCTTTCGTGGACATTTTATCCTGCAGCAGCCTAAGATTTTTTCTTTGGAGGAATACGAAGAAAAGAGAAAGAGCCTAGAGCCTATCTATTCCCTTCGAAAGGGGCTTGGAAATGCCCTAAGAAGAAAGTGTATTCAGGAGATTTTTAAGGAAGAGCCCAAGATTTTAGAGAGCTTTCCCCAGGATTTTTTGAAAAGAGAAGGTCTATGTAATAAAAGACAGGCCATGGAATACCTGCATTTGCCGAAGAGGGAAGAGGAGAGGCAGGAGGGATTAAAGCGTCTGGCCTTTGAGGAATTGTTTTACTACAGTCTCTTTCTGGAAAAGGAGGAGAGGGACTTTCTCTCGCTTTCCGGCCAGGAGGAGAGGATTCCGGGAAAAAGTGCAGAATTTCAGCAGGGGCTACCCTTTAGCCTGACAAATGCCCAAAAAGAGGCATTGGAGGAAATGGATAGGGTATTTTCCCAAGGAGAGAGACTGCTTCGCTTTGTTCAGGGAGATGTGGGCTCCGGAAAAACCATTTTGGCCTTTTATGCCTTGTATCTTATGGCTAGCAAGGGCTTTCAGACTGCCATTATGGTGCCTACGGAAATTTTGGCTCAACAGCATTTTCAAAAACTACAGGAACTGCTTTTGAAAAATCAATGGGAGATTCCTATAGCCTTACTGATTGGCAGCAGCAGTAAGAAGGAAAAGGAAAGAATTTATCAGGGGCTAAAAGAGGGCAGTATTCTGGGGGTAATCGGTACCCAGGCTTTGATTCAGGAGGGCTTGGCTTTTTCCAATCTGAAAATGTTGGTGATTGACGAACAGCACCGCTTCGGGATTCAGGAAAGAAACCGTTTGGAAAAGAAGGGGCAAAATCCCCACTGCATCTACCTTTCCGCAACCCCCATTCCCCGTTCTTTGGTAAAGCTGCTCTATGGCGCGGTGCCCTACCTTCTGCTTTCGGAAAAACCGGCCAATCGTCTGCCTATTAAGAACGCCCTGCTTGCCCCAAGGGATCGGGAGAAGGCCTTTTCCTTCATTAAAAAGGAGCTGGACAAGGGGCGACAGGCCTATATTATCTGTCCCTTGGTGGAGGAAAATGAAAATCTTTCCGTGGAAAGTGTTACCGCCTATCAGAAAAATTTAAAGCAATACTTTGGCAAGGATTATTCCTTCGCTGTTTTGCATGGGAAAATGAAGGCAGGGGAGAAGGAGCAGGTGATGCAGGATTTCTCTTCCGGAAAGACAAGAATTCTTCTTTCTACCACCGTTGTGGAGGTGGGAGTGGACGTGGCCAATGCCACGGTTATGCTGATTGAAAATGCGGAGCGTTTCGGTTTGGCTCAGCTCCACCAGCTACGAGGCAGGGTGGGAAGGTCGGAGCTGCAAAGCTATTGTATCTTTATGGATCATAAGGAAGATGAGAAATCCCAAAAAAGACTTTCCATTATTCGGGACAGTAATGACGGCTTTGCCATTGCCAAGGAAGATCTGGCCTTGAGAGGACCGGGGGATTTGTTCTTTGGAGAAAGACAGTCAGGCCCCCTGCAATTTCGTTTTGCGGATCCTCTACGGGATGAGGAGTTGTTTTTCAAAGCAAGAGAAGCAGCAAAGACTCTTTTGGAGGAGGATGCCCTCTTAGAAAAATCGGAGCATCAGGGAATGAAAGAGATTTTCCAAAGCCTCCTTACAGGAAGTGCTTAAAGTAAGAATATTCGAATAGAGGATAGTTCTAAAGAATAGCTAGGTAGAGAATACCGGGGATACAAAATTTGGCGAAAATCCTTGGCGTATACTCGCATGGAAAAGCTTTCTATAAAAATAGGAAGTTGTAGAAAAAAATTAATCTTTATCCCTTTACAATGAACTGTATTTTCGCTTTAATATGAGGGAAAAGGAGAGTGGTATGAGAGTTATTGCAGGTTCAGCCAGAAGGCTTTTGCTTTCGGTGCCGGAGGGGAAGGATACCCGCCCCACCACGGATCGAATCAAGGAGACCTTATTTAATATTTTACAATTTGACTTAGTGGACCAGGACGTTTTGGATCTTTTTGCGGGAAGCGGTGCTTTGGGAATTGAAGCCCTGTCCAGAGGGGCGAAAAGAGCGGTTTTTTGTGACAGTGGAAAAAAGGCCTTGACCTGTATAGAGCAAAATATCGCCCGTTGTCATTTTCAGGAACAGGCCTTGGTGTATGGAGGAGATTTCCACAGTGCCTTAAGAAGTCTGGAGGGAAAGGACTATCACTTCGGTATCGTCTTTTTAGATCCTCCCTATGGCGAGGATTTGGCAAAGGGAAGCCCTTCGGAGACTGGTAAAGTCCTCTATGGTGGGGAAGGATACGGTTTTTGTTGTAGAGGCGTCGTTGGAAGAGGATTTTTCCGACATGGAAGAGGAAGGATATCGAATTCTTCGGGAGAAGCTGTACAAGACCAATAAGCATATCTTTCTTCGTTTACAGGAGGCTGTATGAAGATAGGATTGTATCCCGGCTCCTTTGATCCCGTGACCTTCGGGCACTTGGATGTGATTGAACGAAGCCGGAAAATGGTGGATAAATTAATCGTGGGTGTACTGCAAAACCGGCAGAAGACTCCGTTGTTTTCCATGGAAGAACGTGTTAGAATGATTTCTGAACACACGAAGGAATGGGACAATGTTGAGGTGCATAGCTTCACCGGTTTAACGGTGGACTATGCGAAAAAAGTCCATGCCAATATGATTGTGAGAGGTCTTCGGGCGGTAACGGACTTCGAGTTTGAGTTGCAGCTGGCCCAGACCAATAAGGTGATTGCAGAGGAAGTGGATACCATTTTCCTTGCCACCAGTTTGAAATATTCGTATTTAAGTTCCAGTACTGTAAAGGAGATTGCATCCTTTCATGGTGATATATCAGCCTTTGTTCCGAAAGATGTGGAAGAGGCTATGAAGAAAAAATTTGATGAACAAGAGAGACGGAGGGGGATATGAGCAGAATTGAGCAGTTGATTGGAGAAATTGAGGAGTACATTGATAGTTGTAAGTATCAGCCTTTGTCCAATACGAAGATTTTAGTAAATAAGGAAGAGATGGAGGAGCTTTTGGTGGAGCTTCGTCTTCGGGTTCCTGAGGAGATTAAGAAGTATCAGAAGATTATTTCCCAGCAGGATGCTATCCTGGCTGATGCGAAGGCTCAGGCGGATATGATGTTAAATGACGCCAGAACCCAGACCGAGGAGATGGTTTCCGACAATGAAATCATGCAGAAGGCTTATGAGAAGGCAAATGCACTTTTGCAGGACGCTCAGAAGCAGGCAGACGGTATTGTAAACAATGCGGTGGCGGATGCAGACCAGATTCGCAGCAATGCCATTCGTTATACGGATGAGATGCTGGCAAGCCTGGAAACCATTATTACCCGTTCCCTCGATACCGCAGAGGAGCATCTGAGCGGCTTAAAGTCCTCCTTACAGGATTCCCGTTCTATCGTGCAGTCCAACCGTTTTGCACTGGCAAAGGCTATTCCGGAGCAAAAGCAGGGCTAAATTAGCTTTAAAAACAAATAAGAAGAATTGTGAAAGTTCCCCTTCTCCTTTGGAGAGGGGGATATTTTTATCCTTAACGCGTGTCGCTCACGTAGTGTGCGATAGCTCATTTTATATGAAATATTGCTGAAAAAGCATGTTGTATTTATTTTTAGCAGTGGGATAGAAAAAGCCTAAAGTATCGGGGAATTTGATGAAAGATTCCGCATAGCTTTTTGGTATTAGGATTGAAATTATATCGGTATACCGTTATAATTACTTTCAAAAGAAAGGGGATTGAAATGACAATTCGTGAGACTTTAAAGGAAAAAAACATGAGTGTATACAGATTGGCTAAGGAAAGCAGAATTCCCTATGCTACCGTTAATGATATTTGCAGTGGTAAAGCAAGCCTGGGAAAATGTAGCGGGGAAACAATCTATAAGTTAGCGAAGGCCTTAGAGATTTCTATAGAAGAATTGTTGACCCCATACCTTATGGAACGAAGTAGCTTTGAGAATTTCAAAAGCACGGTTTGCCATCGCTTGAAAGAACTTGGAGATTTAAATTTTATTATGGATACTCTGGAAAGTGGAGATATCCGTATGTACTATGAGAAAAAATGGTATCCCGAAAGTTTGTACCTTCTGGCTATGCTGGATTATATCAGTAGGGAAAACCATATAGCCCTTGATCGTGAATTTGATGATATTCGTCAGTGCAAGCTGGAAAAAGCTCTTTACCCTCTTAGCTTACAGGCAATGTCTTTAGCAGTGGGAAAGCAAGATATGCAAAAAGAAGCTGAGAAGTCTGCCATTCCGGAGTTTCTGCGATTTAATATTATAGAAAGTGATGTGCGTAATGTTATCTAAACATGGGATAGAATTTACTAAGGATAATATTGACTTATACTTGAAGGAGCTGGCTAAGGAATATAGAAAGCTTGTTGGAAAAGGAATGCCTGCTGAATTGATTTTAATTGGCGGTGCATCTGTTTTGATTAACTATGGCTTTCGTAATATGACTACGGATATTGATGCATTGATAAGAGCTTCTTCGGGGATGAAAGATGCTATTGATAGAGTTGGAGAGAGATTTACTCTTCCAAAAGCTTGGTTAAATTCCGACTTTCAAAAAACAAGGTCATATACCCCTAAACTTGAAGAGTTTTCTAAATACTACAAAACCTATTCTAATATCTTGACGATTCGTACTATAGCAGCGGAATACTTAATCGCTATGAAACTTCAATCCGGGAGACAATACAAGAGCGATTTATCTGATATATTAGGGATTCTTGTGGATCATGAAAAAAGTGGAAATCCTATTGTCTTTGAGAGAATTCAAAAGGCAGTAGTGGATTTATATGGAGATTGGTTATCTATTCCTGAAACTTCTCGGATATTTATTTTGAATATTATGGAAGATGGTAGATTCAAGCAACTGTACAAAAAGATTTCAGAGGGAGAACAAGAAACCAAGAGTCTTATGATTAAATTTAACAGTGAATATCCTGATGTAATAAAAGAAAGTAATGCAGATATGATTGCGGGAACTTTACAAATGAAAATGGACAAAGCATCTATTTTTAGCGGAGCTTAGTCAAAGGAAAGCTAAAGAAAAACCGAACTAGACTTATAATAAAAACAACAGAAAATTCCCTTTCTCCTTTGGAGAGGGGGATTTTTTATGTAATGCTTTAAGAAAAAGCTCTTAGGCACTATTATTCGCTTTGAAAAAACAAGCACATTCAAGGTTTGTAAGTGTTGTTATACAAAAAACATCCTGCATTTTTATATAAAAAAATTATCTAATAAGGCTTGACAGTAATAAAACACTATGATATAAAAATTAAAAATTTAATTATACGCAATAAAGTATTGAAGAGAGAGGTATGTAGAAAAATGAAAATTTATTTGCGCTTAATCTCTTTGTGGCTATGTTTTGGGAGTCTATATCTCCTCATGCGGAGACTTTTATTTACAGACGCACAGGATATGCGCATGATATTCAGCGTTGTTATTTATTCGTGGATATATGTTTTTTTTGCTATGATTACAAGTGGTACTAGCAAAAAGAAATTTAATATTCTTCTCTACCTTTTACTGGTGGTATTTCTTTCCATGAGTGTTGAGCATTTATTCAAGTCTTATGCTCCCAATACTTGGAAAGATAATACTATGGCCTTTTTTGGAGACATTTTTTGCTTTACATTGATATGGGTATCGTCCATTTTAGCAAGTAAACTAATGATCAGAGGATATAGACGTTTAAAAAATGTGGCAATAGTTTAGTCTCCTGTTTACAACAACAAAATGAAAACGCTAAAAAAGTGTCTGTTAATGGTCTTGAAATCTATTTTTTTCTAACTTGTATTTATAGAGGTGAAAATTATTATTATGCAGAATAACAAAAGATTCATGAGTTCAAGAAATCATTTTTACAATAGGGCAAGTAAATTACTTTGTACTCAATGCTTTACTTTCTCTATTACTTATGCTCCTTTTTAAGTGAATTTAATTATAGCTTATGGCTTATCTCTTTTTCTTCGGTGCTTTCTTTATCCTTTTATGAGAGTCTATCTCATCAAAAGATATCCGGAAAACAGAAAGTGGCAATATATGTTTTTACCATAGGCATGATTAGTATTGTTTATCTTATAGGGCAAAAATGGATCAATCAACTATCTCATTTTTGGATTCTGTATTATTTCTTTCAACAATTTATTGGAACTGTTGGGGGATATTTTTTTGCTTATCTTTTGAACAAATTAGAGTAAGCTTTTCACGGTATAATACTAAAATGGATTTCTAATTTTGGCGAAGTGCCCTTGGAAATCCATTTTATTAATTATGTAAATTTGCAAATTTTGGCTTTCATAACAGAAATTTTTAGCTTTATAGACAGAAAATAATTGACAGAACAAAGGAGAAAAGCTTATAATCTCCTTTGTTCTATATATTTAGAGCGATGCGTGGCTCAGCTTGGTAGAGCGCTGCGTTCGGGACGCAGAGGTCGCTGGTTCGAATCCAGTCGCATCGACTGTACGAAACGAGTGGGAGATGCCTAGGCATCTCCTGTTCTTATGTAGGAAGGGTAAAAATGAAAAGAGAGAGTTTTAAGTCACGAATCGGCTTTATTTTGGTGAGCGCGGGCTGTGCCATCGGAATCGGTAACGTTTGGAAGTTTCCCTATCTGGTAGGACAAAACGGCGGAGGAATCTTTGTTCTATTCTACCTCTGCTTCTTGCTTTTAATCGGTCTCCCCATTCTCACCATGGAGCTTGCAGTGGGTAGAGCCAGCAAGAAGTCCGTGGTAAAGGCCTATGAGGTTTTGGAGCCCAAGGGTACCAAGTGGCATTTGCATGGCTGGGTTTGTATTCTGGGCTGTTATCTTTTGATGATGTATTACACCACCGTTTCCGGTTGGATGCTTTCTTATTTCTTTAAATTTGCCTTCGGAACCTTTTCTAAAATTGATTCCTCTCAGGTGGAAAATGTTTTTGGAACCATGCTCAGTCGTCCGGAGGAAATGACTCTATGTATGGCTATTACGGTAATCGGGGGATTTTTGGTTTGCTCTTTAGGACTGCAAAAAGGGCTGGAAAAGATTACCACCATCATGATGGCCTGCCTTTTACTCTTGATTATTGTCTTGGCGGTACATAGCCTGATGCTGCCGGGAGCTCTGGAGGGAGCGAAGTTCTACCTCTTCCCCAATCCGGAAAAGGTGAAGGAAATTGGCCTCTTTCACGTGATTTCTCAGGCTATGAATCAGGCCTTTTTCACCCTTTCTTTAGGGGTTGCGGCTATGGAGATTTTCGGCTCCTATATGTCTGAAGACTATTCTTTAACAGGAGAGGGAATCCGAATCTGTGCTTTGGATACCTTTGTGGCTATCCTTTCCGGTTTGATTATCTTCCCGGCCTGCTTTAGCTTTCATGTGGAGCCCAATGCAGGTCCTCCCCTTATTTTCTTTACTCTGCCCAGAGTATTTATGCACATGGCGGGAGGAAGAATCTGGGGAACCCTCTTCTTTGTTTTTATGACCTTTGCCAGCTTTTCCACCGTTATTGCGGTGTTTGAAAATCTCATTTCCACCAGTATTGACAACTTCCACTGGGATAGAAAGAAGGCGGTTATTGTAAACTGCATTCTGATTCTGCTTTTGAGTATTCCCTGTATTCTTGGCTATAACCTTTGGAAGGATTTAAAGCTGATTGGCGGCAGAGATGTATTGGACTCCGAGGACTTTATTGTCAGTAACTTAATTCTTCCCATCGGCTCTCTGGTTTACCTTCTGTTCTGTGTAAGTAAGTGGGGCATGGGTTTCTCCAGATATTTGGAGGAATGTAATAAGGGAGAGGGCGTGAAAATGCCGGCCTTCCTCCTAAACTATTTCCGTTTTGTTTTGCCAATTTTCATTTTACTTCTCCTGTTCCAGGGCTTATTATAAAAGGAACTGTTGTTTTGCTTTGATCCGGGAGGAAGGAGCAGGATGAATATTCGAGAAGAAATGGAGAAAATGGAAAAGGAGATTCTCTCTCCCTTTGCTTGTTGTAGCGTGGACTCTTTGGGAAGAGATTTACCGGAGGAAGAGGACGATATCCGAACCATTTCCAAAGAGATAGAGACAGGATTTTACATTCCAAGGCCTTTCGCCGGCTAAAGCATAAGACCCAGGTCTTTATTCAGCCGGAGGGGGACCATTATCGTACCAGACTGACTCATACCTTGGAGGTGAGTCAGATTGCCAGAAGCATTGCCAAGGCTCTTCGCTTAAATGAAGACCTTACCGAGGCCATTGCCTTAGGCCATGATTTAGGCCATACTCCCTTTGGCCATGCCGGAGAGAGGGCCTTAAACAAGCTTTGCTCCGGAGGTTTTTCTCATGTGGACCAAAGTATCCGAATTGTGGAGATTTTAGAAAAAAACGGTAAAGGACTGAATCTGAGCAAAGAGGTTCGGGATGGAATACAAAATCATAGAAGCTCAGGAAAACCCAAGACTTTGGAGGGGCAGGCGGTACGTTTTGCAGATAAGATTGCCTATCTGAATCATGATGTGGATGACGGCATCCGTGCCGGACTTTTCCGGGAGGAGGAGCTTCCGGCGGAATATCGGAAAGTGCTGGGCTTTACCGCAAGAGAGAGACTAAACACTTTGATTCGCTCCGTCATCTTTACCTCCAGGGGGAAGGATAAGCTTTCCATGGAGCCTATAATGGAAGAAAATATGCAGGGCTTAAGGAAGTGGATGTTTCAAAATGTTTACACCAGCAGTAAAGCCAAGGAAGAGGAGTGGAAGGTAGACGGCATGCTGAAGCTCTTATTTTCCTTTTATCAGGAGCACCCTCTGGAAATGGCGGAGGAATATCGTTTTCTACTAAAAAAGGGAGAAGAGGAAGGGAAGGAAGACCCCAAACTCCTTTTAGACCGTATTGTTGCGGATTACATTTCCGGCATGACGGATGAGTATTGCAGCCACAAGTTCATGGAGTATTTTGTTCCGAAGGCCTGGGAGAAGGACTGATATGTACTATGGAGAAGATATTGTAGAGGAAATCCGGCAAAGAACGGATATTGTGGATTTAATAGGACAATATGTACATTTGAAAAAGAAGGGCTCCAGCTACTTTGGGCTCTGTCCTTTTCATGGGGAGAAAACTCCCTCTTTTTCTGTTTCCCCCGGGAAGCAGATTTTTTATTGCTTTGGTTGTGGCAAGGCGGGAGACAGTATCCGCTTTATGATGGAGTACGAGAACCTAAGCTTTGTGGAGGCGATAGAACAGCTGGCAGAGCGGGCAAATGTTACCCTTCCCGAAAAAAGCAGCGGAGTAAATAAGGGGGAAGAGGACCTTCGTTATAAGCTTTTGGAAATCAACAAAAATGCCGCCCTTTTCTTTGTAAAACAGCTTCGCAGTCCCAAGGGAAAGCTGGGATTACAGTATTTGGCTAAAAGAGCCTTAAGCGGGGAAAGCATAACCCACTTCGGCCTTGGCTATGCGGTACAGGAAAAGGATGCTTTGTATCAGCATTGTAAAGCTTTGGGCTATGAGGATGCTATTTTGCAGGAGTCCGGCTTATTTACCTTTAAAGAAAACGGTGTTCGAGATAAATTTTTCAATCGAGTGATTTTCCCCATTATGGACCTTCACCATCGGGTAATCGGTTTTGGGGGAAGAGTCATGGGGGACGGGGAGCCTAAATACCTAAACTCTCCGGAAACCAAGCTTTTTGACAAATCCAGAAATCTTTTTGCTTTGAACTTTGCCAGAAGAAGCAGAGAATCCTATCTGATTCTTTGCGAAGGCTATATGGATGTGATTTCCATGCACCAGGCAGGCTGTATTGAGGCGGTGGCGGCATTGGGAACCGCCTTTACGGAGCAACAGGCAGCTCTTTTAAAGCGTTTTACCTCCACGGTGCTTCTTTGCTTTGACAGTGACAATGCAGGAAGAAAGGCTTGTAAAAGAGCCATTCCCATCTTACGGGAAAAGGAAATTCAGGCAAAGGTCATTTCCCTAAAGCCCTATAAGGATCCGGATGAGTTTTTAAAGGCGGAGGGGAAGGATGCTCTTATGGAGCGGATTCATAATGCCAAAAATGCCTTTTTGTGGGAGGTGGAGGAATTAAAGTCCGGCTTTAACCTGCAAGATCCGGGAGAGATGCAGGGCTATATGGAAGCCATTGCTTCCCTCTTAAGGGATTGCTTTTCCGACCCTGTGGAGCTGGAAAATTATTGCAAGGCAGTGGCCAGAGAGCAGCTTTTATCCGCGGAGAATCTCTTGTACTTGGTACAAAAGGGAGAGGAAAAATCCCAGCTTTCCTTCGCTCTTTCCAAGCAGGGAAGACGGGAGGAAAATAAGCGGGAAAAGGCTTTAACAGACAATTTGGAGGAACAGTTTCTTTCCCTCCTCCTGCAAAAGGAGGAGTGGATTGGACCGGTTTCTCAATATATTAAGGCAGAGGATCTTAGGGAGGAGCTTTGTCGGCAGGTATTTCTATCTCTACAGAGTGGGAAATCTGTACAGGAAATCTTGGATAGCATTCAGGGAGAGGAAGAAAAATACCAAAAGTGTATGGCGCTCTATCATGGAGATCTGTATCATTTGGATCTGGAAAGGCAGGAAGAGGAAAGAATGCTTCTGGACTTTATCCGCCAGATGAAACTGCGGGGAATTGAAAAGGCCATTGCAGAGGCTATGGACGGAGAAGAGCTTTCCCGACTGTTCCGGGAGAAGGATAAGTGGGAGCATTTCTCCGGATTTTCCGGTTAAAGAGCTTAAATAAGCTATATTTGGCTTCGTAGAGATTACAGTTTGGATATAGAGATTGGATTTTTTACGAAATATAGTCTTTACGGTGTATAGAGGCGAAAAGAGTTTTGGGGAAAATTATTTTCCTCCTAAAGGAGTGTGTAGATGAAGGGACTTGGGGCAAGAATACAAAGCATGGTGGACCTGTATCCGGTGGTGGATAGTATTGCGGATATCGGCTGCGACCATGGCTATACCGCCATTGCCTTATTGGAGGCGGGAAAGGCGGAGAAGCTTTTTGCCTGTGATATCGGAAAAGAGCCCTTGGAAATGGCGAAGAAAAATGTGCGTTTCAGGGGGCTGGAGGATAAAATCAGCTGTCGCCTTGGAAATGGTCTGGAAGCCTTGGAAAAAGGGGAATGTAAGCACCTTCTTTCTCTCCGGTATGGGGGGGATGCTGATGATACAGATTTTGGAAAAGCGAATAGAGGAGTTTGAAACGATTTTGCTCTCTCCCCAGTCAGATTATGAGAAGGTTCGGCGCTTTTTATATCCCTATATGGAGCTTGTGGAAGACTGCTATGTGAAGGAGAAAAATAAGTTCTATCGTATTATATTGGCGAAGAAGCGAAAGGGACAGGATTCTTTAGGAGAAACACCGGATGCAGGAATGATCAGCCTGAAGATCGGGGGAAACAAATCGGAGACCGAGGGAAAAACTTCGGATTCTTCTGAAATATCAAAAGTGGAATGGGAGTTTGGTTGGCTTCCCTTGGCAAAAAAGGATCCTGTTTTAAAGGAGCTTTTAGAGGATGAGGAAAGACATTTGGAAGAAATGCTTTCGAAAAATCCGCAAAAAGTGTTGGAAGAAAAGCTGGAACGGGTGAAAGAGGGCCTTAGCTACTTTGGATAGGAGAGATAAATAGGAGAAATAATATGAAAAAACAAGAGCTGATTTCCTTTTTGGAGGAATTTGCGCCGAAGCAGTATGCGGAGCACTGGGACAATGTGGGATTCTTGCTGGGAAAGAAGGAAGAAGAGCTTAGCAAGGTTTATGTCTGTCTGGATGTGCAGAGAAGGTCGGTGGAAGAGGCTATTGCCCATTCTTGTAATTTTATTTTGAGCCACCATCCCTTTATCTTTCAGGGGATGAAATCTGTTACCGGAGACAATGAGCAGGGAAGGTTGCTTCTTACTTTGGCGGAACATAAGATTTCCGTCTTTAGCATGCACACCAACTTCGACAGTGTGAAGGAGGGCATGGGAGATTTGATTTGCTCTAAGCTTTCCTGGAAAAAGGAGGGGGTACTGCAGGAAGTTTCTCCTTCTTCTGAGGGAGTGCCTCAGGGGATAGGATTTTACACTCGGGTGGATAAGGCATTTAGCTGTGAAGAACTTGCGGCCTATGTGAAGGAAAAGGCTGCTCTTCCCTATATTGAGTACTTTGACAGCGGAAAGCCTATCCGAAAAATTGCGGTTTGCCCGGGTTCCGGTAAGAGCTTTATTAAAGAAGTGATTGCTTTAGGGGCAGACGCTTATATCACCGGAGACTTGGGACACCATGATGCAGTGGATGCCTTGGGAGAGGGGCTTAGCCTTCTTAATGCAGGGCACTACGGCTTGGAGCGCTTCTTCGTGCCTTATATGAGCGAGCAGATTCGCCGACATTTTCCTAAGATAGATTGCGTAGAGGAAAAGGAAGTTTTCTTAGGAAAAATTCTGTAAAACTAAATAGAAAGGTCAGGGATGTCCATGAAAATTACAGCAAAAGGAAGAGTGGTAGAGTTAGAGGAGGGAAGTAAGTTTCAAGACTTGGTTCCATTGTTTCAGGATATGGAGGAGTATCCAATCGTTTTGGTACGCTTTGGAAAGCGTATTTATGAGTTGCATAAGAGAATTCCCAATGTAGATCAGGAATGTACATTTTTAACCTTGAAGGATAGTATCGGCATGAAGAGCTATCACCGCTCTGCCGTATTTATGCTTTTAAAGGCTTTTTACCATCATTGTAAGGATGTACCGGGATTTCGGGTAAATATGGATTATACTTTGGGAGGCGGTTTTTACGGCTTCCTCTCCGGAGATGTGCAGATTACGAAGGAGCTTTTAGAGAAGGTGAAGGCTTCCATGCATGAGTATGCGGAAAAGAAGATGCCGATTATGAAGCGTTCCGTTTCCACCGAGGATGCCAGATCGATTTTCCGTGAGGTAGGCATGCATTCCAAGGAGGAGCTTTTCCGTTATCGTATGACCAGCCGTGTCAATATCTATTCCCTGGGGAATTTCCAGGATTATTTTTACGGCTATATGCTGCAAAAAACTTCTTATGTAACTTTATTTGACCTGCTTCCCTATGGAGACGGTTTTATCCTGCTTTTGCCAACGCCGGAGAAGCCGAACGAGCTTCCGGAGTTCCACCCCATGGACAAGCTTTACAAGGTGCAGAAGGAATCTTCTCTTTGGGCCAGAAAGGTGGGAATCGGGGATATCGGCGCCTTGAATAAGCAGATTGTTCAGGGAGATACGGATTCTCTTATTCTGATGCAGGAAGCGTATTTTGAGAAGCAAATCGGTAATATCGCCATGTCTATTTTTAAGGAGAAGAAGCGTGTGGTACTGATTGCAGGACCTTCTTCCTCCGGAAAAACCAGCTTTTCCAAGCGTTTAAGCATTCAGCTTTCCGCACTTGGACTAAAGCCCCATGCTATCTCTGTAGATAACTATTTCAGAGCCAGAGTGGAGGCTCCCAGAGATGAGGAAGGAAATTACGACTTTGAGTCCATTCAGTGCGTGGATTTGGAGTTGTTTAACAAGGATATGCTTTCTCTTCTTTCCGGAGAAAGGGTGGAGCTTCCCCGTTACAATTTCTTCACAGGAGAAAGAGAGTATAAGGGAGATTATCTGAAAATGGAGGCGGAGGATGTCTTGGTTATCGAGGGTATCCACTGCTTAAATGATTTAATGTCCACCTCCCTGCCGGAGGAAAGTAAGTTCCGCATTTACATTTCCGCTTTAACACCCCTGAACATTGATGAGCATAACCGTATTCCTACAACAGATGTGCGCCTGCTTCGTAGAATGGTAAGAGATAACAGAACCAGAGGTTATTCTGCGGAGGATACCATTTCCATCTGGAAAAATGTAAGACGGGGCGAGGACAATTACATTTTCCCCTTCCAGGAGAGGGCGGATGTGATGGTCAACTCTGCGCTGATTTATGAGCTTGCAGTTTTGAAGATTTTTGCCCAGCCTCTACTGTTCCAGATTGAAAATGACAGTCCTGCCTACCAGGAGGCAAAGCGCCTCTTAAAGTTCCTGGACTATGTGCTTCCCGTAAGCCCGGAGTCCATTCCGAAGAACTCCATTATTCGTGAGTTTATTGGCGGTTCCTGTCTGCATGTAGGGTAAAGCTTTGATTGGAATATAGATTTAAAATTGAAATCTATAGCATAAAAATGTCAAAAAAACTTTAGCTGATTTTTTTCAAACCGAAATTAGCTAAAGTTTTTTTATTAGAAAAACTAAAAATATAGAAAAAAACCATAGAATCATCAACATATTAGTGTATATCATGGATTTTTTGCAAAAATATATAAAGTTTAAAACAAAAAAATATTGTTTAAATCATACTTAGCTGATATACTATAAAAGCAGAAAAAAGGAGGCGCGTGGGATGAAATTACTTTATGTAAAAGCCAAAAATTTTAAAAACTGTATAGAGGGATTTACTATTGATTTGGTGGCCAAATCGAGGAAGACTGCAGAAGATAAAGAGTATGAACTACAGGAGATTGCGCCTGATTTATATGTTTATAATACGATGGCATTTATTGGAAAAAATGCGTCCGGAAAAACCTCTGCATTGGAACTTTTGGATGCTTGCTATTCTATTTTGGGAGACTTTCGCTTAGAAGATAAACACTATGACTATGAAGGTGTAGAATTGGAGATAGTCTTTTATCATGCAGGATTTATTTATAAGTATGAAAGTTTATTGGCTACGGACATATCTCTCAGTAATCAGGCAATTTTTAAAGAGGAAAAGCTATATAGAAAAATATTATAAAAGTCGTATTCATGAACTGTATGAAGATAGTTCTTTCGAGAAAATGGATGAGTATGGAACATTGCCGGAGGATATATCCAAAGTATTTTTTGTCTTAGAAAAAAAAAGTACAAGAGCTATTTATTTCGAAAGTTTTGGAAATGGAGCAGAGACTTATCGTATGATTTTCAAAGCCTTAAAAAATTACAGCATAGATACTTTGGTTTTGGAAAACATTATGCGTATTTTTGATGAGAATATTGAACATTTACAAAGCTTGGACGAACATAATTACAGATTGGTTTTTAACGGGGAAGAGAAGTATCTTTCTGATAGCCAGCTGATTTATATCTTGTCTAGCGGTACAACAAAGGGATTACTGCTGTATACCTTAATGGTTGCTTCTTTAAAGAAGGTTTTGATCTTTTGGTTGATGAAGTAGAAAATCATTTTCATAAAACTCTAGTAGAAAATATGATCAGTTTGTACAAGGATAAATCGGTCAATAAGAAGAATGCTTCTTTAATCTTTACTACCCACTATTGTGAGGTTTTGGATCAGATGGGACGACAGGATAATATATGGATTTGTAAGTCAGGAAAGCATGTATCCCTCTCTAACATGTATGAAGACTATCAAATCAGGACTGAACTTCTGAAAAGCAAGCAGTATTATAACAATGCTTTTCAAACTGCCGTAAATTATGAAGAGCTGATGAGCCTAAAGAGGAAACTAAAGGAATGAAAAGATTAATCATGTGCGAAGGGGCAAATGAACTGGAAATTATTCGTATCCTCCTGGCAAATAATCGATTAATCTTTGAAGAGGATGAATTATTGGGCTTGACTCCCTATCATGCAAGACAAATTACCGGTAATGGGCAGGTTCGGACAGAATTAAACATTTATCCCGGCAATGATGTATTAATTATGCGGATAGGAGATGCACAAAAGGAAAGGTTAAAGATACCGGAAGACTACAAAGGCAAGATTATAGGAATTGAGAAGTATTGTACTAAACCGGAATTGGAAATGTTGTTTCTAATTGCAGAAGATAAAGTCGCTGAGTTTGAGAAGAATAAATCCACAGTAAAACCTAAGGATTTTGCTAAAATGCACATAAGCTTAGGCAGGAAAAAGTACGATAACAGTACGAAATTTTATAAAGATTATTTTGGTGATAGAGTGGATGTTTTGGTACAGACTATCCTTGAATACAAAAGGATAAAATCTTCTCATAAAAAAGAGGAGCTGTATTTAGCGGATTTGATAAAACGCAAATAGAGGTAGAGCTGTAAAAGTTTCCATGTTTAATCTATATAATGTATGCTATACGAGCAATGCTCTTTAAGAATACAGTATAGACCTGAAAGGGGGAATGTGAGACTACCCCTATTCAGGTCTATATTATATTAAAAAGCAATATATTTTTATATTTCAATTTTAGTATTCGGAAATTCAAAGCCCTTATCATACCACTCTAAGAAGGAATGCTTCTCTCCATCGGTTTTTAGGCCCAAGATGGTATTGATGGACACATTTCCGTGGAACGGAAGATATTTTTCTCGATAAAGGGATTAACTTCCTTTAGGGAAGCAATCAATTTCTTAATCTCCAAGCGCTTGGAGCTGGTGGTTCCGTCCACATGGCAGGTGCTGCAGGTTTCGGTGAACTTGCAGGCACACTGAATAAAGTTCAGTTGGTTATAATTTCTCCAATGGATAATGTCTTCCTCCCGAACATAGTAGAGGGGACGAATCAACTCCATTCCTTCAAAGTTTGTGGAATGGAGTTTGGGCATCATGGCCTGGAATTGTCCGCTGTAAAGCATTCCCATTAAGACGGTTTCAATGACATCATCAAAGTGGTGTCCAAGGGCAATTTTGTTACAGCCCAGTTCCTTTGCCTTGGAATACAGGTGTCCTCTTCGCATTCTGGCACAAACATAGCAGGGAGAGGAGTCAATGGTGAAAACCGATTCAAAAATATCGCTTTGGAAGAACTCCAAGGGAATCCCCAGAAGAGCGGCATTTTCCTCAATAATCTGTCGATTGTAGGCGTTATAGCCCGGATCCATACAAAGAAAATGCAGGGTAAAGGGGAATTTGTTGTGTCGTTTTAACTCTTGGAAAAGCTTTGCCATAATCATGGAATCTTTACCGCCGGAAATGCAGACACAGATGGAATCACCCTCTTGAATCAACTCATAATCATTGATGGCTTTGGCAAAGGGGGTAAAGATAGACTTTTTAAATTTTTTTCTAAGGCTTAATTCGATTTCCTTCTGTCGTTCCTCCTGTTTTGCGGCCTTCTTGATTTGCTGCAAAACATATTTCCCATATCCTCCCTCCAGATTTGTCACCTGATAGCCCCTGTCGGAAAGGCGTTCTCCCAGTTCTCTGGAAAGGGTGCCGTATTTGCAGTAAAGCAGATATTGTCCATCTATGGACAGGGGGATTTCTTCTCCCAGTAAAGTCTCTATAGGGTAGGAGAGAGCCTTATCCATGTGTCCGATTTCATATTCCTCTGCTTCCCTTAGGTCAATGGGGGTATAGTGTTTATATTCTTCCTTCTCCCAGTCTTCCGGGGAGATTTCTTTGATTTTACTCATGTTTCAATCCTTCTAAAATAAAAAAATTGCAGTATTCTTTTGAAATACACCGAAGCAGTATAGCATAAAGAGACTATGGAAGCAAAATAAAGCATATTATGAAGATATAGCCTAAGGTATAGAATAGTCGGAAAGGGAAAGGAAAGACGATCAAGGGGACAATAAAGCTAAGAGAGGCAAAATAATACTTGTCAGAAAAAGGAACTTAGGCTATGCTCTTTTAGAAAATATTAGCCTAGGCTAACATAAATCAAAACAGCATAAAGTAATGATAGCATTGAAAGCATTATGCAAAGAAGAGTGCTTGTCATGTTGGATGCTTATCGAGTAGTGGAGAAGTAATTTGAATTATCAAGAAAAGGAGAAATGACATGAATCCCATGGAGTTAATGCAGTTTAGTAGAGATTTGGATGATTTTCAGGCAAACCACCCCAAGGTAGCTAAGTTCCTACAAATAGAATTTGGCAAGGGCTTACCGGAAGGAACCATTCTGGAGTTAAAGATTCAAAGACCGGGGGAAGAAGAGAAAGTTACTAATCTGCGGGTTAAGCCGGAGGATAAGGGCTTGGCGAACCGTTTTAAAAAAGGCTAAATGAGATACCTCGCGCACTTCGAGGGAAACTCGTTAAGAAAATAAATGAGCATACCTAATGGGTATGCTCATTTATTTCTTCTTCCTCTGTTTTGGAAAGAGTATTTTTTGGCTGTGGTAAAGTCCGTAATTCCCTGAGAATAGATAACTGATGGCGATGGCTAAAAGGAAGTAGGAAGAGGCCTGGAAGCCGAATAGCTCAAAGCTGATGAGTAAGGCGGTCAGAGGACAGTTGGTGACGCCGCAGAAGAGGGCAGTCATTCCCAGTGCCGCACATAGAGAAGGGTCCAATGGCAAAAATCGGCTTAATGCATTGCCCAGCGTTGCTCCTATAAACAAGGAAGGAACAATCTCTCCACCCTGAAATCCGCCCCCAAGAGAAACGGAAGTAAAGAGAATTTTCAAGAAAAAGGCAAAGAGAAAAATCTTTGTTCCGGGTTCATGAATCGTTTGCGTAATCAGCTGAATACCGGTTCCGTTATAGATATTGGTGTTTAGCGCCAAAGTGGCAAGGAGAACCATGGCTCCGCTTACAAAAATACGTAGATAAGGATTTGGAAAGTATTTGCTAAATAAATCCTTTGCTTTATGGGCGCAGGAGACAAATACTATACTTACCAAAGCGGCGGCAATAGCCAGCAGAAGAGTATATAGGGCGGAGGACCAATCCATTTCCGCCATTAGAGAAAGGGCAAGATTCGGTTCCTCAGCATGAATGACTTTTTCCGCAAAAAAATGGGCTGTTAAGGCGGAAACGGTACAGGGGAGTAAGGCGGTATAGTAAATACTGCCTACGGTGCATAGCTCTATGGCAAAGATAGCGGCCGCTATCGGGGTTCCGAAGAGCCCGGAAAAAGCTGCACTCATTCCGCACATCATAATTCTTCTTTGCTCTTTTTCAGAAAGATGTAAAATTCTGCCGATACTGGAGCCCAGAGAGCCCCCTACCTGTAAAGCGGCACCTTCTCGTCCTACGGAAGCGCCGAAGAGATGGGAAAGCACAGTGCTGAAAATAATCAGAGGAGCCATTTCCACCGGCAACTTTTCTCCTCTTCGCACCGACTCAATCACCAGATTGGTACCCTTTTTGTTTTTGTCAGACAGAATGCTGTATGCGAAGACCAAAGAAGTCCGGCAAAGGGGAGGGCAAAAAGAAGCTGGGGGTGCTTTACCCGGAATGCGGAAGCCAGTACGATACCATGGGCAAAGAAGGCGGAAATACTGCCTACAACAGCACCGGTAAGAATACCCAGCAGAATCCATTTTAAACCGTTTTTATAGGTCTCCTTTACTTTTTCAAGCTTTGCTAATCTGCTTTGATTTTTCTCTTTCCTGCTGTTGTTTTTTTTGCTTTCCGGTATTGCTTCATTTTGCGCATTCATTGTTCTAAACTTCCCTATGTTGTTATTTTAAATTCAAGCTGCTTTCTTTCTTTGCATCGATGGCAAGCTGTAAACAACCCAGTATACCCTGATTGTCGTTTAAGCTGGCAGGGACGATATAATGGTCTAAATCTGCTAATTCTTTGGTTTTCAGATAGTCATTTAACTGGGCGGCTACTTCTTTACGAATTAAAGGAAAGAGCTGTTCCTGATGCATTACGCCGCCTCCCAGAATAATTCTCTCCGGACTGAGGGTTAAGATCAGATTACATAGAGCCTGACCGATGTAGTATGCCTCAATTTCCCATACTTCTTTTTGATTTACCAGTTCAATGCCTTTCTTTCCGTATCTTTTTTTCAAGAGCAGGGCCTGAGGCCATACCTTCAAAACAATTCTTGTGGAAGGGGCAGTTTCCCGCAAAGGAATCCTTCGGATGGGGAACCAAGAGCATATGTCCGAGCTCCGGGTGTAACATACCGTGCAGTAATTTTCCGTTACTGATAACGCCGCCGCCGATTCCGGTACCGATGGTAATGTAAATGGCATTTTCCAGCCCCTTACTGGAGCCGAAGGAAATCTCTCCCAGAAGAGAACCGTTTACATCCGTATCAAAGCCCATGGGAATGGATAAAGCCTTTTGTAAAGTAGGAATCAGAGGATAGTTCTGCCACTTGAGCTTTGGGGTACTGGTAATATAGCCATAGGTTTTGGAATCTTTATGCAAATCGATGGGACCGAAGCAGGCTGCACCCAGGGCGACAATGTCTTTATCCTTAAAATAATCGATAATTTTAGGAATGGTCTCCTCCGGGCTTAAGGTGGGAATGGAAACCTGCTCAATAATCTTTCCGTTCTCCTCGCAAACGGCACAAATCATCTTAGTTCCACCGGCTTCTAGGGATCCGTAATACATATATTTACCTCGCTTTAATTCTGAACAAGAAACCCGAATATAATTTCGGCTTCCTTGCTTATGATGGAATGCAGAAAACTCTACAATTTCTTTTCCCTTCAGTGTATAGAATGCTTGACAAAAATGCAATGTCTATTCCCTTTTTTTCTTTTGATTATCCATGCTTTTTTTGTATAAGTTGAATATTTTATTTTATTAAATAGAAACAAAGTGTATCCTCTGTTTCACTTTTCCTTGTTGCTTATTTTGCTTTAGGGTATAATGAGGAAAATGTTCCAAAGAAGAAAAGAGTTAGTTTTTCAGGCATCTTGGAAGATGAGCGCTTGGAGAGGTCAAGTCTTTACCTTCTAGAAAAGCTATAATAGAAAGGGATATCAGTATGGGGAAGAAAAAGGAAACGGGTAGCAAAGAGCATAAAACAGATAAGATGAAGATAGAAGAATGCACCGAAAAGAGGCTGAGAGCATTGGAGCCCAATGCAGTGAAAACGAAGGTAACGAATACGGTAGAGGAAGTTCAGGATGACTATATTACGGCTTATCAGAACCGTCTGGCTACCCATATGGATGAGTTGAAATGGCTATATTATGAGCTGTATAGAAGCAATGAACAATCCTTTCAATATTTCTTTCTCTTTTGGATAAATATGCCAGAGAACGGTCTCCTGAGCTTAGAGCATTAGACCAAGAAAGAATGAGAAAGCCCCAGTGGTTTAAAGGAAACAACCTTATCGGAGTTCTTTTATATACCAATTGCTTCGGAAAAGACTTAAAGGGCGTGGAAAAAAGGATTCCTTACCTTAAGGAATGTGGCTTTAATTATATGCATTTGATGCCTATTCTGGAGAGTCCAAAGGAAAAGTCTGACGGGGGGTATGCGGTATCCAATTTCCACAAGGTTCAACCGGAATTGGGAACTATGGATGATCTTAAGAGTTTATGTTCTGCCTGCCATGAAGAAGGAATCAGTGTTTGTTTGGATTTTGTCATGAACCATTGCTCCGAGGAACATGAGTGGGTAAAACGTGCCAAGAACGGCGAACAAGAATTTCAGGATCGTTTCTTTATGTTTAATGACTGGGGGCTTCCCAATGAATTTGAACGTACAGTTCCTCAGGTTTTTCCGGAGTCCGCTCCCGGTAATTTCACCTATTGTGAAGAAGCGAAAAAGGTTGTTATGACTACCTTTTATCCGTATCAGTGGGATTTGAACTATGGGAATCCTACGGTTTTAAATGATATGTTGGAAAATATGCTCTTCCTGTGTAATCAGGGAGCGGATGTTTTCCGCCTGGATGCGGTTCCTTATATTTGGAAAAAGCTGGGTACAAACTGTCGAAACCTTCCGGAGGTACATACATTAGTTCGCATCTTCCGTATGGCGATGGAAATAGTGGCTCCCGGTGTATTGCTTTTGGGAGAAGTGGTAATGGAGCCTCAAAAGGTAGTTCCTTACTTCGGAAGTCTGGAGAAGCCCCAGTGTCACATGCTGTATAATGTTACCACTATGGCATCTACCTGGCATACCGTTGCTACTCAGGATACCCGTTTGATGCAGCACCAGCTTGGCCAGGTCTTTGCCCTTCCGAAGGACATGGTATTCCTGAATTATCTTCGTTGTCATGATGATATCGGTTGGGGACTGGACTACGCTTTCCTGGAGCAGTTTTCCATTACGGAGATTCCGCATAAGGCCTTTTTAAATGCTTATTTCAGAGGCTTTACGGAGGATTCCGATGCAAGAGGAGAGCTGTACAATGATGATCCGGTACGGGGAGACGCCAGACTCTGCGGTACCACCGCATCTCTTTGCGGATTGGAAGCGGCTGCCTATGAAAAGGATGAACACAAGATAAAAGCAGCCTTACAGCTGGATTTAATGCTCCATGCCTTTTTGCTGAGTCAGTCCGGTATACCGGTGCTTTATTCCGGAGATGAGATTGGACAGGAAAATGACTACAGCTATCATGAGGATGACATCAAGAAGGTGGATTCCCGTTATCTTCATCGTGGTAATTTCCCCTGGGATAAGGCGGAGAAGAGAAAGAAAAAGGGCAGTATAGAAGAAAAGATTTTTACCGGTTTGAAAGAGCTGGAGGATTTAAGAAGAAAGCATAAAGCATTTTCAACTATGGCGGATACTTGGATTATTGATACAAAGAATATCCATGTCCTTGCCTTTGGAAGATATTATGAGGGAGAAAAGATTCTTTGCTTCTACAACTTTGCCAGATCCGAGCAGGTGGCTTATGTGTCCGAGGTGGAGGATTACGTGGATCTACTTTCCGGAAAGTCCTGTAAAGCAAGAGACCTTGTCCTTCCTGCCCATGGATTTTTGTGGTTGAAAACCTCCTTTGTTTAAAGAGGAAAGTTTATGAAGATACTGGAAGGACTTTCCGCCTTTTCAGGCATTGCCATGGGGCCGGTACATTTTAAAAGGAAGCTTCAATTTTCCTACCTAAAAAAATCCGAAGAAGGCATAGAGGAGGAAAAAAGGAGGGGAAAAGAAGCCTTTTTAAAGTCGATAGCGAAGGAAGAAGAATATTATCAAAAGGCCCTTTTGGAGATGCAGAATGAAGATGCAAAGATATTTTCGGTTCATGCGTTGATGCTTTCCGACGAAATTCTGCAAAACAGTGTATTTAGCTTGGTACAAAAGGGTCATACAATGGAATATGCGGTGAAAAAAGCCTTTAGCAAACAAGAAAGGCTTTTTCGTCGTATGGAGGATCCATATTTTCGGGAACGTGCGGAGGATATGCAGGATATTCTGAACTTGATGCTTTCTATTTTAAGCGGAAAAGATGTCGCTACCAAGGAAGAGCCTTGTGTTTTACTGGCAGAGGACCTGGGGCCTTCGGATACCATTCGTTTTCCGAAAGACAAGCTATTGGGATTTATTACGGAGAATGGATCCTTACAAAGTCACACAGCTATTCTGGCGGCATCCTTGGGAATCCCGGCTTTGGTACAATGTAAGGGACTGAAGGGCATAGAAGACGGAGAATACTGTATTATTGACGGTGAAAAAGGGGTGGCTTATTTTTCTCCTACGGAGGAAGTGCTGGCTTATTACCGGGAGCTTATGGAAAAAAAGAAAGAAGAACGGCAAGAGCTTGAAAAACTGAGAGATGAGGAATGTGTCAGTTTGGACGGAAAACGCATGAAATTATATGGCAATATGTCGTCTCCGATAGATGCCAAGAAGCTGCTAAAATCCGGTGCTGAAGGAATCGGTCTGTATCGTACGGAATTTTTGTTTTTAGAGGAAGGAAGGCTTCCGTCCGAGGAAAAACAGTTTCAAAGCTATCGGGAGATCTTGGAGGAAATGAAGGGAAGAGAGGTTATTATCCGAACCTGTGATTTGGGAGCGGATAAGGTGCTTTCCTATCACGCCGGTATAAAGGAGGAAAATCCTGCTCTAGGTCTTCGGGGCATTCGCTTTTGCCTTATGGAAAAGGAAATGTTCTGTACGCAAATAAGAGCTCTATTACGGTCTTCCGCCTTCGGTAAGCTTTCGGTGATGCTTCCGATGATCAGCAGTTTGGAAGAAGTCAGGGAAAGCAAAGCCTTATTCCATAAATGCAGGACTGAGCTTGAAAAACAAGGGATTCCCATGGCGGAAAGAATTCCCTTAGGGGTGATGATAGAGACCCCGGCAGCAGTATTTATAGCGGAGGATTTGGCTAAAGAAGTTGATTTTTTCTCTATCGGTACCAATGACTTATCCCAGTATCTTTTGGCAATAGACAGACAAAATGCCATGGTACACAGTTTTTATCATAAAAAACATCCCGCCATTTTTGAGAGCTATCAAAGAAGTGGTGGAAAAGGGAAAACAGGCGGGAATATCGGTGGGAGTCTGCGGCGAATTTGCGGCTGACCCGGATTTTACGGCATTCTTTCTCCATTTGGGAGTGGATAAATTATCCATGAACGGGCCTTCCATCTTGCCGATAAAGAAGAAAATTCTTAGTTGTGACAGCAGGAAAGAACTCGACAGAATTCCATAACATTTTTCTGTATTATCACAACATTTTTCCATATTATATTTTCTTGCCGGAAGTATAATATGGGGTAGAATATTGTTTTCAAGAGCGAAGCCGGAGAAGAAAGATTTTTTCGAAACCGGCCAGGGGATGTTTTTTTGAAGCTGATCCCGGGAAGGTTTTTGTGCGGAGGCTCTTGTGCTTTAGGAGGAAAAGATGAAAAAAAGAAGTTTAGCAGTATCAGTGGTGATGGGGCTTATGGCCCTGGGATTGGTTGCTTGCGGCGGAAGCAAGAGTGCTTCTTCCGAGAGTACAGCAAGCGGAAGCGGTGAGCAGGGAGCTTTCCTCTGACGAGCTTTCCGTAGCAATCTGGGATACCAACCAGGAACCGGGACTTAAGGAGATTTTAGATGATTTCACTAAGGAGACCGGAATCAAGACTAAGATTTCCGTTGTAAAGTGGAATGAGTACTGGACCATGCTGGAGGCAGGAGCTCAGGGCGGATCTTTACCGGATGTTTTCTGGATGCACTCTAACGAATCAGAGCGTTATATGAGTAATGATATGCTCTTGGATTTGACGGATAAGATTAAGGCTTCCGATAAGATTAAAGTGGAGAACTATCCGGAGGATATCTGGGGACTTTATACCTACAAGGACCATTACTATGCAGTTCCTAAGGACATTGATACCATTGCAATTTGGTACAATAAAAAGCTTTTCGATGAGGCGGGAGTTCCTTATCCTACATCTGACTGGACCTGGGATGATTTAACGGAAACCGCAAGAAAGCTGACAAAGTCTGACGGCTCTCAGTACGGCTTGGCAGTAAAGATGGATAACAATCAGGCAGGATATTATAACCTGATTTATGATAAGGGCGGATATGTTATCAGTGATGATAAGAAGAAGTCCGGATGGGATGATCCAAAGACCATCGAAGGAATGAATATTTTAGATACTTGGATTAAGGAAGGCTTGATGCCATCCGCTGAGACAATGTCCGAGAACGGAGAGGAAGTATTGTTCCAGTCCGGAAAGGTGGCTATGGTTCCTCAGGGCTCTTGGATGATTGCCAGCTACAAGGCTAATGAGTACACAGCGCAGAATGCCGATATTGTAGAGCTTCCCAAGGATGCTAAAACAGGTAAGAGAGTTTCTTTATACAACGGTTTGGGATGGGCTGCCGCAAAGAACGGTAAGCACACAGAAGAGGCATGGAAGCTGATTGAGTATTTGGGTTCTGAGCCGGCACAGAAGAAGCAGGCTGAACTTGGAGTAACCATGTCCGCTTACAAGGGAACCTCCGATGCATGGGTAAAGAGTGCAAACTTTAACCTGCAGGCTTATCTGAACATGATGGATGACATGGTAATTCGTCCTTATTCCAGAAGTACTGTAAGCTGGGAAAATGCAGATAATGAAATCATTACCAAGGTTTATACCGGAGAGCTTACCATGGAAGAAGCATGTAAGCAGATGGCTGAACAAATGAATGAAAAGCTTGCAGAAGAGCAGAAGTAATTTGATTCTTAACGAGATATCGCACGCGTAGTGTGCGATATCTCGTTTAAAAGAAAAGTACCAGGGTCGATTGCGTATAGAAGAGGGGTTGTGAAAAAAGAAGGGATGAGAGAAGAATTCTTTTTTTACAGCCTCTTTTTCTAAAATTTCCGGGATGTTTCCTTGGGAATACCTGTTTGCTTACCTTTACACTTTTTTTAAAAGGAGGCAAGTATGTTAAGGAAGTACGCATTGGCACTTGGCTTAAGCCTGTTAGGCTTGATGGCCTGTGGACAGAAGACGGAAAATTCCGGGGGAAATTCTTCGGAGAGCGCCGGAACAACAGCCCGGGAGAGCGCTAAGGAAACAGAGAAAGCAGAGGGAGAAAAGAGTTCGGATGTAACCCTCTCCGTGTCCATCTGGGATACCAACCAGGAGCCCGGACTGGAAGAAATCATGGCGGATTTCACAAAGGAAACAGGGATTAAACCAAGATTACCGTTGTGCGTTGGGCAGATTACTGGACTGCTATGGAAGCTGCTGCACAGGGCGGTTCTTTGCCGGATGTTTTCTGGATGCACTCTAACGAATCAGAGCGGTACATGAGTAACGGGATGCTTCTGGATCTGACGGATTACATTAAGAATTCCGAAGTAATTCAGAAAGAGAATTATCCCACTGATATCTGGAGTCTTTACGGCTATGAGGGCAAGGATTATGCAGTACCTAAAGATATCGATACGATTGCTCTTTGGTACAATAAGAAAATGTTTGATGAAGCGGGCTTAGCTTATCCAACTGCCGATTGGACCTGGGATGACTTAACGGAAGCTGCCAGAAAGCTAAAAAAGCCGGATGGTTCTCAGTATGGTTTTTGCTTAAAGCCTAACAACGATCAGGCAGGCTATTACAATATGATTTTGGACAGAGGCGGATACATTCTAAATGATGATAAGACAAAATCCGGCTATGACGATCCGAAGAGTATTGAAGCTATGCAGATTTTGGAGACCTGGATTAAGGAAGATTTGATTCCTTCCGCAGAGACTATGTCCGAAAATTCAGAAGATGTTTTGTTCCAGTCCGGCAAGGTAGCAATGATTACCCAGGGCTCCTGGATGATTGCGGCACATAAGAAGAATGATTTCAGCTTGGCCAATGCGGATTGCGTAGAGCTTCCGAAGGATAAAGTAACAGGAAGAAGAGTGTCTATCTACAATGGTTTAGGATGGGCTGCTGCAGCCAACACTAAGCATAAGGAAGAGGCTTGGAAACTGATCGAATATATGGGTTCCGAAAAGGCACAGAGAAAGCAGGCAGAGCTTGGCATTACCATGTCGGCTTACAAGGGTACTTCTCAGGAATGGGCAAAGAGCGCGCCCTTTAATTTACAGGCATATCTCAACATGATGGAAGATATGGAGATTCTTCCCTTCTCCAGAAGTACAGTAACCTGGGAGGATGCCAATACAGAGTTGGTTACTAAGGTATATACGGGAGAGCTGACGATGGAGGAAGCTTGTAAAAAGATGGCGGCACAGATGAATGAGAAGCTCGCAGAGGAGCACGGGAAGTAAATATAAAAAATGAGCGAAACAGCATTTAAAACATTATTTATCAAAACTTTTCAAAAAGCATTCTTAATAGCATTTACGACAGCATTTTTAACGGCATTAACCACGGCGCTTTTGAAAGCTTTCAAAACGCTAAATAAGGCAAGGAAATAAAAACTTGCAAAAAAAGATTAAAGTCCGGTATTTAGTAGAAAAGGAGTAGCTATGGCGGAAGAGAAAAAGAAAGGCTTTTCGTTTACCAGTAGAGAGAAAAACGAATTTATCTGGGGCTGGTTATTTATCCTGCCAACAATAATCGGTTTGGTGGTTTTAAATATTATACCGATTATCAACACCATTTATCAAAGCTTCTTTAAGACGGGAGACTTTGGTAGAGGAAACATTTTTGTTGGCTTGCAAAATTATCAGAAGGTTTTTGCGGATAAGGAAATCTGGCAGGCCCTGATCAATACGGTGCGTTATGCGATTGTGGAAGTCCCCTTCTCCATAGCTATTTCCCTGGTTTTGGCAGTGCTGTTAAATAAGAAAATCAAGGGAAGATCGGTATATAGAACCATTATCTTCCTGCCTATGGTGGCGGCACCTGCTGCTATTGCCATGGTTTGGCGTTGGTTATACAATTCCGACTTCGGCTTGTTAAACCATATTTTTCATAGCAAAATTAACTGGGTAAGTAACCCAAGTATTGCCGTTTACAGCGTTGCGGTAATCGGTATTTGGTCCATCTTAGGCTATAACATGGTACTTTTCCTGGCTGGATTACAGGAAATTCCTGGAGATTATTACGAGGCGGCGGAGATTGACGGAGCAACCGGTATTTCCAGCTTCTTTAACATTACCTGCCTTTACTTTCGCCCACAATTTTCTTCGTTTTGGTAACCAGAGTCATTGCCAGTTTACAGGTATTTGACTTGATTTATATGGTAATTGATAACACCAACCCGGCACTGGGAAAAACCCAGTCTTTGGTATATCTTTTCTATAAGTATTCCTTTGTAAACAAAAATATCGGTTATGGTTCAACCATTGTGGTGGTGCTCCTCCTTCTGACCTTACTGGTTACTGTGTTACAGATGATCGGGCAGAAGAAGTGGGTTTACTATAATTAAGAAAGGAGTACCTATGGATAGCTTAGAGAGAAATAGAAAAATCAGTAGTTTTGTCGTGCATCTTACCCTGGTATTGATTTCCATTACCATGTTGGTTCCCTTTTTCTGGATGGTACTGACAGCCTTTAAGAGTACTACAGAGGCAACCTCCGTGAATCCTTTTATTATTTTCCCGAAGGTTTGGCGAACAGATGCCTTTAAGGCGGTTATTGCCAATATGGATTTCCTTTTGCTCTATAGAAATACCCTGCTTTTGATTTTCTTTAGAGTGCTTTGTGCGGTGGTAACGGCAACAATGGCGGGCTATGCCTTTGCCAGACTCCGTTTTCCGGGAAGAGACCTGGCATTTTCCCTGGTATTATTCCAAATGATGGTGCCTAATCAGGTCTTTTTGATCCCCCAGTATTTGATGGTTTCCAAGATGGGAATGTTAAATACGATTTTTGCTTTGGTATTTCCGGGACTGGTTACCGCCTTTGGAACCTTCCTTTTAAGACAGGGCTTTATGGGACTTCCCAAGGATTTGGAGGAGGCTGCCAGACTGGATGGCTGTAATATCGGACAAACCTTCCTTTTCGTTATGATGCCTTTGATGCGTTCTTCCATGGTTGCACTGGGAATTTTTACAGCCCTCTTTGCCTATAAGGATTTGATGTGGCCCATGATTGTAAATACGGATAAGGATATGTTGGTTTTATCCTCTGCTTTGGCAAAGATGCAGGGGCAGTATGTGATGAAATTCCCGGAACTGATGGCGGCATCCCTAATTGCCTGTGTTCCGATGATCGTTTTATATATTTTGTTCCAGAAGCAATTTATTGAAGGAATTGCCACCAGTGGCGGTAAGCTCTAGGATTGGAGGAGTAGAATGGCTTTGATATTGTTTTTCACGAAAAAGAAAGAGTTTTTCACTTATATAACGAGAAGATTTCCTACCTTATGCGGGTAATGGAAAATGATCAGCTGGAGCATCTGTATTATGGCAAGCGAATCCATGACAGAGAAGGCTTTTCTTCCCTTCATGAAGAGGCTCAGCGTTCTCAGATGAGTGTCTGCATTCCGGAGCCGGGAGCACTTTCTATGCAATATGCCACCCAGGAATATCCTTCCTACGGAACGGGAGATTATCGTAGTCCTGCCTTTTCCATCTTGCAGGAAAACGGCAGCAGGGTATCCGACTTCCGCTATCGGGGCTATGAAATCAAGAAGGGAAAGCCAAGCTACCTGCCCTTACCCATGTCCTATGTGGAGGCGGATGATGAAGCTTTGACCCTGGATATTTTCCTGGTAGATGCTGTCAGTGAGACAGAGCTTCGTTTGGAATATACCCTTTATAGAGACTATCCGGTGCTTTGCCGAAATGTTTGCTTTACCCAAATGGGAGCGGAAAAAATCCACTTAGAAGCGGCCCTCAGTATGAGTGTGGAATTCTTGGATAAAGATTTCACCATGCTTCATTTGGCAGGTGCTTGGGGAAGAGAGCGCTATGTAAAGACAAGAAAACTGGAAATGGGGATTCAAGGGATTCAGAGCTTAAACGGTACCTGTTCCGGTGCGGAGCATAACCCCTTTATTGCTCTGCTTCGTCCGGATGCCAACGAGGATCAGGGAAAGGTTTACGGCTTTAACCTGGTTTACAGTGGGAACTTCCTGTCTCAGGTAGAGGTATCCACCTTTGATATGACCAGAGTAATGCTGGGAATTAATCCTCAGAACTTCTCCTACTGCCTTTCAGAGGGAGAGTCCTTCCAAAGCCCTGAGGTTGTGATGGCCTATTCCGAGGATGGCTTGAACGGTTTAAGTCAGGTTTATCACCGCTTCTTTAAGAACCGCCTTATGCACGGAAAATACAAGAATCAGGAACGCCCGATTCTTTTAAATAACTGGGAGGCTACCTTCTTTGACTTTAATGAGGAGAAGATCCTTCACATTGCCAAGAAGGCAAAGGAAGTGGGAGCGGAGCTTTTCGTATTGGATGACGGCTGGTTTGGAAAGAGAAATGATGATTACAGAGGCCTTGGGGACTGGGATGCCAACTTGGAAAAACTTCCCCAGGGAATTGCAGGCCTGTCCAAGAAGGTAGAGGCTTTGGGACTGAAGTTCGGTCTTTGGTTTGAAGTGGAAATGGTCAACATGGATTCCGACCTGTATCGGGCTCATCCGGATTGGATGATTGCTACTCCGGGACGTTTTCCAAGCCATGCCAGACACCAGCATGTACTGGACTATTCCAGAAAAGAGGTTGTGGACTATATTTACGGAAAGATGGCAAAGATTCTTAGAGAATCCTCCATTTCCTATATTAAGTGGGATATGAATCGTTATATGTCCGAGCCCTATTCTGCTGCACTGGATGCGGAAAGACAGGGAGAGATGATGCATAGGTATATTCTTGGAGTCTATGATTTGTATCATCGCCTGACTACGGAGTTCCCGGATGTGCTTTTTGAATCCTGTGCCAGCGGCGGAGCCAGATATGATGCGGGACTGATGTATTATGCTCCCCAGACCTGGTGCAGTGATGACTCCGATGCGGCGGAGAGAGCAAAGATTCAGTACGGAACCTCCATTGCCTACCCCATTGTCAGTATCGGTTCCCATGTATCGCAGGTGCCTAATCAGCAGCTTTATAGAAATACCCCATTGGAAACCAGAGCCAATATGGCTTACTTCGGAACCTTCGGTTATGAGCTGGATTTAAATCTTCTTCCCGAGAAAGAAATTGAAGAGGTGAAGAAGCAGATTCAGTTTATGAAGGAGTATCGGAAGCTGATTCAGATCGACGGAGACTTTTATCGCCTCCGTTCTCCTTTCAAGGGAAATGAAACTGCATTTATGGTGGTATCTCCCAAGAAGGACCGGGCCTTGGCCATGTATTTCCAGACCTTAAATCATGTAAATGCTTCCTGGATTCGCTTTAAGCTAAAGGGCTTGGAGGCGGATCGCCTTTACAGGGTTTCGGCAGATTTAAGCCCCTGTTTGGAAAGATTGGAAAATCCTGTTTTACATGCTTCCTTTAATTTGGAAAAGAAGAGCTTGGATTATCAGGCTTATGGCAGCGAGCTTATGGAAGTGGGAATTCCTATTTCCAGAGATGACTTAAGCAGAAAGGGAGGAGACTTTGCGTCCATCCTTTTCAAGATTGATGCCAAGTCTTAGGTAGAAAGAAAAATTAATATAGGAGGTAGAGAGAGGAGAGTCTATGGAGAATAGCAAAGAGAAGAGCCCTTTTCTTTTCTTAATTCCGGTCTCCCTCTCTTTTTACTGAGATGGAAAAACAAACGATAGATTTTGTGAAAGATCCCTTTGGCTGTTTTTTGGGAGAAGAGCAACGCTATTACAATTTCCAGGATGCAGAAAATAAGGCTTCCGACCTACAGCTGATGTATTGCGGGAAAGAACGTTGTGTTCCGGGGCATCGTTATGGACCAAATAAAAGAAATTTATACCTCTTGCATGTGGTCTATTCCGGTGTAGGGACATTATTCGTCAATGGAGAATATTATCATTTATCTAAAGGAAATGCTTTTCTTCTATATCCCCACGTGGAAGCTTGGTATGAGGCGGATTTAACGGATCCCTGGTCGTACTTTTGGATTGGTGTGAGGGGAGTGGATGCGGACAGTTTTTTTACCGAAGCCGGCTTTAGCAAGGAAAAACCGGTGGGGATCGTGCATCAGATGGATATTCTATTATTGTATATTAATAAAATTCTGCAAAAACAGGATTATACCATTGAAGAGCAATTATCCAGAAGCGCCTATATGCATTTGTTTTTTGCCCACCTTCTCAGGGGAAAGCAGGAAGAAATGCATTGGGGAGGTCCTTTAAAGGATTTAGGCAGTCACAGTGCCAGAGTGAGAGCTTATCTGGATGAGCATTATCATGAAGATATCTCCATTACTGCTTTAGCCAAGGAAATGGGAATTCATAGAGCCCATCTTTTTAACAGTTTTAAAAAGGATACGGGTTATTCTCCCAAGGAATATCTACTTTATATCCGGATGCAAAATGCCAAAGCCATGCTTCGGAGAACCGGAAAGTCCATAGCGGAAATTGCTTATATGGTGGGCTATCATGACCCCTTAAGCTTTTCCAAGATTTTTCGGCAGAAAATTGGAGTAAGTCCTTTGCAATATAGAAACATGAAAGAAGAAATGCTGTATAACCGGGAAACCGGGGAATACTTGCAACATTTGTATTGAGGAAAATGTATTAAGGAAAATGGATTTTCTTGACAAAAAAGAATTTCATAAGCTAGACTTTAACGGAACTAAGGCGAATGGTCGCTGCTGCCAAGTGTAGGAGAGGAAAGTCCGGGCTTCATAGAGCAGGATGCCTGATAACGTCAGGTTGAGGTGACTCACAGGAAAGTGCAACAGAAAAGAACCGCCGGTTTCCGGTAAGGGTGAAAAGGGGGTGTAAGAGACCACCGGTTTCCTGGTAACAGGAAATGCTATGTAAACCCCATCCGAAGCAAGGTTAAACAGAGGGCATAAGGTGGCTCGCCTGCCCTCGGGTAAACCGCTTGAGGCTTATGGCGACATAAGTCCTAGATAGATGACCATTTTTAACATAACCCGGCTTATAGCCATAGTTCCCCCCTCTCTCAGGAGAGGGGGAATTTTTATACTATAGTCTGAGGAAATCGTATGGAACTTCCCGAGTATAGGCAAGGGATAAATTATTCCTCTACCTCTACCTTTTCCATGATTACCTTTTCTACAGGAGCATCCTGAAAACCGGTTTCTACGGAAGCAATTTCATCTACTACATCCAAGCCTTCGATGACCTTTCCGAATGCAGCATACTGTCCATCTAAATGAGGAGCTGCTTCATGCATAATAAAGAACTGGGAGCCGGCAGAGTTGGGATCCATGGAACGAGCCATAGAAATAACACCCTTTTCATGCTTTAAGGGGTTGTCTACACCGTTACTCTTAAACTCTCCCTTAATGCTGTAACCGGGGCCGCCCATACCGTTTCCATCCGGGTCTCCTCCCTGGATCATAAAGCCGGAAATAATACGGTGGAAGGTCAGTCCGTTATAAAAGCCCTTCTTTACCAGGTCTAAAAAGTTCTCTACGGTAATGGGGGCAGTTTCAGGATACAGTTCCAAACGAATCACCTTGCCACTGTCCATCGTAATGCGTACAATAGGATTTGCCATAATACACTCCTTTATTCTAATAAATTATTGTGAAATCAAAGGAATTGTATCAGCTTTTTAGAGGGCTTACAAGCCGGACTTAAATAGAATAAGCGGGGATTGAAATAGAAAACCGCGAAAAACGAGGATAAAATATAGGAAATGTCGCAAATACAGGAAATAGATGAAATACAGGAAGAGAAATCCAAGATAGTCCAGGAAGAAAAACCTAAGATAGTCCAGAAAGAAAAATCTAATACGGTTCAGGGAGAAGAGAAACAAAGTATTCTTTCCTATGTTTCCTGTAGACTTTGCCCCAGGGAATGTAAGGTAAACCGCCTTAAGGGTGAACGGGGATTTTGTCATGCGGGAAGTATCATGCATATCGGAAGAGCAGCTCCTCATTTTTGGGAGGAGCCCTGTCTTTCCGGAAGCAAGGGAAGTGGAACCATTTTCTTTTCTTACTGTAGCCTGTCCTGTGTCTTTTGCCAAAACCAAAGGCTTTCTCGGGGAGAAATCGGAGAGGCAGTTTCTGTAGAAGAACTTTATCAACATTTTCTAAGCTTGGAAAAGCTGGGCTGTCACAATATCAATCTGGTGACGGGAGAGCATTATCTTCCGGGGATTTTAGAAGCTATCAGCTTGGCTAAGAAAAGAGGCTTTAGCCTGCCCTTTGTATGGAACTGCTCCGGCTATCAAAGCAGTGAGGTATTGGCAAGTTGTAAAGGGCTTATTGATATTTACCTTTTTGATTTTAAATATATCATGGAAGACACGGCTTTACGCTATTCCAAGGCAAAGGACTACCCAATCAGGGCAAAGGAAGCTCTGACGGAGTGTGTACGACAGTGTCCCGAACTTGAGTATAGGGAGGGGCTTTTACAAAAAGGTGTGATTCTTCGACATTTGCTCCTGCCCAATCAGGTGTATCAGGCGAAAAAAGTTCTGAAATATGCTTATGAAGAGTACGGAGAAAATATTTTATATAGTTTACTCCGGCAATATATTCCTTATGGAAATCTTGAGGCTTACCCGGAGATTGACCGTCGAGTCTACGGAAAAGAATACGAAAAATGGATTCGTTATGCTGAAGAGCTGGGAATTCAAAACGCCTATATGCAAGAGGAAGAAAGTGCCAAAGAAAGCTTTATTCCGGAATTTACGGAAGAAAAAATTCGTCCATAAAACAGTTGAAAATAGCTTGTAGAAAGGAAGCAAAATGAAAAAATACATCATGGCCTTAGATGCGGGTACCACCAGTACCAGAGCCATCCTTTTTGACGAAGAGGGAGAGTCTGTTTATAAGGCTCAAAAAGAGTTTCCCCAGTATTATCCGAAGCCCGGTTATGTGGAGCATCATCCCAATGAAATCTGGCAAAGCCAGTTAGCGGTAGCAAGAGAATGTCTGGAAAAATCGGGGATTCCCTCTGCATCTTTATTAGCCATCGGTATTACCAATCAAAGGGAAAGTACCATTGTATGGGATAGAAAGACGGGACAGGCCATTTATCCCGCTATTGTTTGGCAGTGCAGAAGAACCACGGAATGGATAAAGGAAGCGCAAAAGTCTCATCCGGAGATTTCAGAAAAGATTCGGGAAAAAACCGGTCTGGTTTTTGACCCTTATTTTTCCGCCACGAAGATTCGTTGGATTTTAGACCATGTGGAGGGGGCTCAGGAAAGGGCGGAGGCGGGAGAACTTTGCTTCGGTACCGTGGACACCTGGTTGATGTATAAGTTGAGTAAGGGAAACTGTTTTGTTACGGATTATACCAATGCATCAAGAACGTTGCTGTTTAACATTCATAGTTTGGAATGGGATGAGGAGCTTTTGTCCTTTTTTAGAATTCCCAGGGCTATGCTGCCCAAGGTAAATCCTTCCTCCGGTTTCTTCGGAGAGGTGGATCCGGAGTTTTTGGGAAGACCTGTTCCTATCTGCGGAGTGGCGGGAGATCAACAGGCAGCTCTTTTCGGACAATGTTGCTTCCAAAAGGGGGATGTGAAAAATACCTACGGCACCGGCTGCTTTATGCTGATGAATACAGGAAATCAGGCCATTCTTTCGAAACACGGCTTGCTGAGTACCATTGCCTGGGGCATTGACGGAAAGGTGCAGTATGCTTTGGAGGGATCTGTGTATGTAGGAGGAGCGGTAATTCAGTGGCTAAGAGATGAACTGCACATGCTGGATAAGGCGGAGGATTCGGAGTATTTTGCATCTAAGGTGGAGGACAGCAACGGTTGCTATATCGTGCCGGCATTTACAGGACTTGGAGCACCCTACTGGGATCCCTTTGCCAGAGGAAGTATTACCGGACTGACCAGAGGGGTAAACAAATCACATTATCCGAGCTGCCCTGGAGTCCATTGCCTTTCAAAGTAGGGACCTGCTTCTTGCTATGGAGCAGGATATGGGACAGCGCCTTAGAAGTCTTCGGGTGGATGGGGGAGCCTCCGGTAATAATTTCCTCATGCAGTTTCAAGCGGATTTAATGCAGGCCTCCGTGATTCGTCCCCGTTCTATTGAAACAACCGCCTTGGGAGCAGCCTATCTGGCGGGACTTTCTGTTGGACTCTATGAATCCATGGACAGCCTGGAGGAGAGACATCATGTGGAAATGGAGTTCTTCCCCAAGATGACCCGGGAGAAAAGAGAAGAAAAAGTCCGGGGCTGGAAAAAAGCATTGGAAGCAAGCTTCGGTTTCGGTAAAGAGGATTAAAGTAAGAAGCGCATTTTGACAATAGATTTTCACTTATAGAAAGAGGGAACAAATTGGAAACAAAAATGACTTGTATGAACTGTAGAAGAGGCTGTACCTTGGAAGTGAGCTATGAAGGAAACCGATTGATTTCCGTCACAGGCAATGGATGTGGAAGGGGAAAGGCTTTTGCCGAAAGAGAGATTTCCCGAGACTAAGGCTAGCTTTCTCTCGGAGATTCGCTTAATAGGTTCCAAGGAATTTCTTCCGGTAAAGACGGAGAAAGCCATTCCCAAGGAGAAATTTTCAGAGGCGGAGGCATTTTGTAAGGGATTCCGAGTGCCTATTCCTATCCGAATAGGCGATGTTTTGGTAAATGACTTCTGTCAAACCGGAGTTCGCTTGATAGCCTTGAAAAGTATACGTTAATATTAATCTGGAATTATTGAAGAGAATAGATTCCTGGAACATAGTTAGTGTTGTATAACCAAAAGAAGAGGCAAAGGCTTGCTATTACAGGCTTTTTCCTCTTCTTTTGTTTTTTTTCTTATAATCCTATAAAATTACTAGGAATAGTATTGTCATATGATTTTGCCTCGTTTATAATCCGAAACATAGTCAAGAAGATGTTATGAATTGCTGTTATTGGTTCAGAATTAAAGAATCAGAGAATTGAACCGTATCGTTTGTACAGATTGGTTTATGGTGGCAAGTTTAAGCATCTTAATGATAAGACAGAAAGGTCTTTATATATTTGGAGGGAATATGGCGGAATTACTAAAGATAAAAGATTTATCCGTTTCAGTAGAAGAAAAAGGAATTTTAAAGAATGTGAACCTGTCCATCAATAAGGGTGAAACCCATGTACTGATGGGGCCTAACGGAGCAGGAAAGTCCACCTTGGGAAATGCTCTTATGGGAAATCCCCGGTACAGCATTACCAATGGACAGATTCTTTTTGACGGGGAAGATATTACCCATGAAGCGGTGGATAAGAGAGCTAAGAGAGGAATTTTCCTTTCCTTCCAAAGCCCCTTGGAGGTTCCGGGAGTAAGTCTTGGGAATTTTATTCGTTCCGCTATGGAACAGCGTTTCGGAAAGAGAATCCGCCTTTGGGATTTTCGTAAGGAGCTTAAGAAGTCCATGGATATCCTGGGGATGGATTATAGTTATGTGGAGCGTGATTTAAATGTAGGATTCTCCGGTGGAGAGAAAAAGAAGGCGGAGATTTTACAGCTTCTGATGTTAAAACCCGGTCTTGCCATTCTTGATGAGACAGATTCCGGACTGGATGTGGATGCGGTAAGAACCGTTTCCGAAGGGATCAAGGAGTATCAGAAGAATATGGAAGGCTCCCTTTTAATTATCACCCACTCTACAAGAATTTTAGAGTCCCTGACAGTAGATAAGACGCATGTGGTGATTAACGGTGTGATGAAGGCTGAGGGAGACGGAAGTCTGGTAGATAAAATCAACAACGAAGGTTTTGAATCTTTTTTGGAGAAGGAATAAATCCTTCTATTTGGAAAGTTAGAGGATAGTATGGCAAAGGAAAGAACAGAAGTTCAAGATATTGATCGTTCTTTATATGATTTTCGATATGAAGAAAAGGACAGCGACTTCTATAAAATCAAAGAGGGCTTAACACCGGAAATCGTAGAGGAGATTTCGGATAAGAAAAATGATCCTCAGTGGATGAGGGATTTTCGCCTAAAGGCCCTGGAAGTTTATCATAAAACAGATATCCCCAATTGGGGACCGGATATCTCCGACTTAAACATGGATAATATTGTGACCTATGTTAAGCCGAAAACCAAGATGTCCGCAGACTGGGAAGAGGTTCCCGAGGATATTAAGAATACCTTTGAAAAGCTTGGTATCCCTGAGGCGGAAAGAAAGAGTCTGGCAGGAGTGGGAGCTCAGTATGACTCCGAGCTTGTATACCATAACTTGCAGGAAGAGGTAGCGGCAAAGGGTGTGGTTTATTCCGATATCGAGTCTGCCCTTCACGGTCCTTACGGGGAAATGATTGAGAAGCATTTTATGAAGCTGGTTCCCCCAACGGATCACAAGTTTGCGGCTCTTCACGGGGCAGTATGGTCCGGAGGCTCCTTCGTTTATGTTCCCAAGGGGGTAAATGTTGAAATTCCCCTCCAGTCCTATTTCCGCTTGAATGCACCGGGAGCAGGACAGTTTGAACATACCTTAATCATTGTGGATGAGGGAGCAGAGTTACACTTTATCGAAGGCTGTTCCGCACCGAAGTACAATGTGGCAAACCTCCATGCGGGATGTGTAGAGCTTTTCGTTGGGAAAAATGCCAAGCTTCGTTATTCCACCATTGAGAACTGGTCCAAGAATATGTATAACTTAAACACCAAAGAGCCAGAGTGGAAGAAAACGGTATTATGGAGTGGGTTTCCGGTTCCTTCGGTTCCCATATTTCCTATCTGTATCCTATGACCATTTTAAAGGGAGACAATGCCAGGGTGGAGTTCACCGGCGTAACCTTTGCAGGAGCAGGACAGAATCTGGATACCGGTGCCAAGATGGTGCATATCGGAAAGGATACCAGCTCCTATATCAATACCCGTTCTATTTCCAAGAGCGGCGGTATTTCCACCTATCGTTCTGCGGTGGTAATTCAAAATCAGGCGAAAAATGCAAAGTCTGCGGTATCCTGTCAATCTTTGATGCTGGATGATCAGTCCCGTTCCGATACGCTTCCTGCCATTGATGTTCGTACTAACCAGGCGGATGTGGGACATGAGGCAAAGATTGGAAGAATCTCCGATGAAGCGGTCTTTTATCTGATGTCCCGAGGCATTCCCGAGGAGGAGGCTAAGTCTCTGATTGTCAGCGGATTTGCGGACTCCGTTTCCAAGGAGTTACCTTTGGAATATGCGGTGGAGATGAATAACCTGATTCGTTTGGAGATGGTGGGAGCCATTGGCTAGTAAGGAGGAATTGTGCGTACAGAAGAATTAATTATCAATAAGATGCCGGTTCCGACATTTCGCTGGCTGAAAATGAATGAAAGTAGAATTAAGATTAACGGAGCATTTCAGTCCTTTATACCGGAAATGGAAGAAGAGGCCACTAGAGGAGAGGAAGACTTCTCTCTAAAGTAGTCAGCGGTTTGGGAGAAGAATTAGCCGGTCTTGCTAAGGAAGACGGCTGTGAAAGCATCAGCTATCGCATTAAAAAGGATGAAGCCAAGGCTCCCATGATTATGCATTTTCTTTATGAGAGTAAAGAGAATCAGCATTCCTCCTTTCAATTCTATCTGGAGGAGGGGGCAAAACTGACGCTCTTCTTACATAGAGAATCAGAGGAGAAGGCGGAAGGTTCCGCTTATTTACAGGAAAAGTTTATTTTATAAAAAAATGCAGAGCTGAATCTGATTTTGGTGAGTAAGTTCGGTGATGCATTCCAAAGCTATGATGATTTATCTTTGCAGCTTCAGGAATCTTCGAAGGTAAAGCTTAGCACAATTCATCTTTGTGGAAAGAGTGCCCATATAGGCTATCGGGCTGATCTTTTAGGAAACCGCAGTGAGGCGGAGATGCATCTTGGCTACTTCTTAGAGAAGCAGGAGAGAGCGGACTACAACCTTTTGGTAAATCATTTCGGAAAGAAGAGCGAGTCTCATATTTACTGTAACGGCGTTCTGAGAGGAGAAGCCTTCAAAATTTTCCGCGGCACTATTGACCTAAAGCATGGGGCAAAGGGTGCCTGCGGTAATGAGCAGGAAAATGTGCTTTTGATGGATGACAATGTGGTAAACCAGACCATTCCGGTTATTCTTTGTGATGAGGATGATGTGGAAGGAAACCACGGCGCTACCATCGGTCGTTTGGACGAGGATAGTGTCTTCTACATGCAGAGTAGGGGTATGGATTTGGAAAGCACCTATGAGCTGATGGCAGAAGCCAGAATGGAAAATGTTATTCACAGCATTTCCGATAAGAGTATTCAGGCATATATTGAGGAGACTATCAGAGGAAAGGGTAAGGAAGAGGAATAATGGAATTGGCAAGAGAGGAATTGGCAAAAAAAATAAAAGAAGATTTTCCTATTTTCAAAACAGGAAGCTTTGCCTACTTGGATAATGCGGCAACTACACAGAAGCCAAAGCAGGTTTTGGAAGCTATGGAGCATTATTATCATGCGGAAAATGCCAACCCTCTCCGTGGGCTCTACGAGCTTTCCTTTAAAGGCTACGGAAGCCTATGAAGAGGCAAGGAAAGCTGTGGCGAAGTTTCTAAATGCGAAGGAAAGTGCAGAAATCATCTTTGTAAGAAACGCTACCGAGGGATTGAATCTTATTGCCTATACCTATGGCAGAGCCTTTTTGCAGGAGGGAGATGAAATCATGCTTCCGGTTTCGGAGCATCACAGTAACTTCATTCCCTGGCAGCAGCTGGCGAAGGAAAAGGGCTTAAAGCTTCATTTTCTGGAGCCAAATGAAGAGGGTATTATTACGGAAGAAAGCTTCCGAGCAGTATTAAATCCCAAGGTAAAGCTGGTGACAATGGCTCAAGTTTCCAATGTTCTTGGAAATATTCAGGACATTAAGCTTTTTGCAAAGCTCACTCATGAAATTGGAGCTGTATTTGTTTGTGACGGAGCCCAGTCCGTTCCCCATACCAAGGTGGATGTGCAGGATTTGGATGTGGACTTTTTGGCATTTTCCGGACATAAGCTCTATGCCCCCATGGGAATCGGAGCCGTATATGGAAAGAAGGAGCTTTTGGAAAAGATGCCTCCCTTCCTTTTCGGCGGAGAAATGATTGAATATGTGACCAAGGAAGGCGCCACCTGGGCTGAGCTTCCTCATAAGTTTGAGGCAGGTACGGTAAATGTAGGCGGTGCAGTTGGTCTTACAGCGGCAATTTCTTATCTGGACAAAGTCGGATTTTCCTTTATTGAGGAAAGAGAGGCGGAGCTTTGTGCTTATCTCATGGAGGGAATGGAAAAGGTTCCTCATGTGCATATCATAGGTTCCAAGGATCCCAAAAGGCATCATGGCATTGTAACCTTTACTATTGACGGGGTACACCCCCATGATATTGCAGCGATTTTCAATTCCAATCAGGTGTGCGTCCGGGCAGGACATCACTGCGCTCAGCCTTTGATGAAATTCCTGGGAACACCAAGTACCACCAGAGTCAGTCTTGGCCTTTACAATACTAAAGAAGATGTGGATGCCTTTTTGGCGGCATTAAAAACTATTCGAGGAGTGATGGGATATGGGGAGTAATACCTATTATAATGAAATTTTAACAGAGCATAATATTCGTCCAAACAATAAATATAAGATGGAGGATGCCAGCTTTTCTTTAGAGGGCGTGAACCCCAGCTGTGGAGACGATATCGTCTTGTATTTAAAGTTGGATAAGGATAATGTTATTTCCGAAGCAAGCTTTGATGGAGACGGCTGTGCAATTTCTCAGGCCAGTGCAGATATTATGTGCGACTTAATCATAGGAAAAACAAAGGACGAAGCCCTTCGCCTGTCTGAAATCTTCCTTCGCATGATTCGGGGAAAGATTACGGAGGAGGAGAAGGAAGAGCTGGAAGAAGCCGGAATCCTGGAGGATATTTCTCACATGCCTGCCAGAGTAAAGTGCGCCGTACTTGGTTGGAGAACCATGGATGAAATTTTTAAGGATGCGGATGAAGGAAAGATTGACAAGTATTCCGGAAAGTTCGATTAAGAGGAGCTGTAAAAATTAGAATAAATTTTCTAATTTTTACAGCTCCTTTTTTTGGTGAATTAGTAAGAAAAAAGCCTTGATTTATGTCGTTTCTTACATAAATCAAGGCTTTTTATCATAGCGACGAGGATGGGACTTGAACCCACAACCCGCAGAACGGGCACCAACTTTCCAGGCTGGCCGACTACCATTATCACACCTCGTCTCAGTCAACTGTGCCAGTATACCATTAGCTTTTTTGAAAATCAAGCATTATTTTTTAGAACTTTGCTGTATTTTTTGAAACGATACGCTATAATGAAGCTAACTAAAGAGAAAGGAGAGGCTTCATGCTGGAGTACTTGAATTTAAAGCTGGACGGACTGGGTGTAGGGGAAAGCTCATTGAACATTTGGATGAAGAATGGTCGGATTAAGTATGCCTATGATGCACCTGTAGAGGATGAGGGTCCGGCTCTTGTCTTGAATGTGCCCAAAGAATCTTCGGAAAGCTTCTTAAACTCTTTAGATGAGTGTGCCATACCGAAGTGGAAGCGTAGCTATTTTCAGGAAAAAAAAGGAGGTATTCCTGCATTTTCCTTCCGTTGGTTTTTACTGTATAAAGAAGAGAATCAAGAGGCGAAAGAGTATCAAGGGATTAATAGTGTTCCGGGAAGTTGGAACCGTTTTATTGCTTCTTTAAACAGACTGACGGCTGAGGTGAACAGCGCGAATTCTCATCAGATTATGCGTTTTTCCTTACGTGTGGAAGAGGAAAGGGAGAATGTAAGCTGGAATCCTTTGACACAGAAAGAAGAAAGAGAGGATGTCTTTTTTGAAGAAACCCTGCTTCTTTCCAGAGAAAGTCAAAGCCTTGTTTACCTGCAGAACATGAATAAGCTTCCTTCGGTAAAGCATGAGTACTTTATACCCAAAATCGTGGATTATCTTTTGGGCAATATAGAACGCTATTTTCAACATTATGATCAGAGTGAGGGAAGCATAGGGGAAGAGAGTCCGGCCCTTTTAGAGATTACAATTCAATATCGGGATGGTCGGTATTTTCAGGTAAAGAGGTCCTATGATCGCTATGGTCTTCCGGATGACTGGGAAGACTTATTGGAGGACTTTCATAAGACTCTGTCCTACTACGGTGTATTCGGTTCTCTTTTTGATCCAAGACTGTATCGACATGGTGTGAAAGAAGGAGAACATATTTTTCTAAGCTGTTTATCCGAACCGAATGGAAAGCCTAGTTATTTTAGGAGCTTAGAGGACAATATTTCCGTGGGAGATTTTGTGCTGGTTCCCAGTCTGAAGCAGGAAAATGCGGAAACCGTGGTGATGATTTCTGAAGTTCTATATTGTAAAGAGGGAGCACTGCCTTGTCCTTTGGAGGAAGCTAAGCTTATTCTCCGAAAATTGGATGAAGGAGAATTCTTCGGCTTTTTATCCCAGGATAATCATAACGATGACTTTATGTGAAAAAGGAGAATAAGTTGTGATTTTTTTAGTGGATTTTGAAAATACCCATGCCAGCGGCTTTGAAGGGTATCATTATCTGACAGAGCAGGATACCTTGGTAGTGTACTACAGTGATGAAAATTCTGCTTTACAGAAGGGCGTAGTAGAGGATTTAAAGGAAAAGGCTGTCCATGTAAGAATGGTGAAGCTTTTAAAACAGCACAGCAATGCATTGGATATGTACATTGCTTCCACAACAGGAATGTTTTTGGATACGGGAGAAAAGATATGCATTGTCTCCAAGGACAAGGGCTATGCTGCGGTTCGAGACTTTTGGCATAGCTTAAGAGGTGCGGAAATTCTTTTGGGAGAGACCATTGAAGAGTGTTTTCTCCATTCTGTGGCCAATGACGATGAAAGAATCAGAAGAGCCAAGGAGAGAAACCAAAAGGTACAGCTTATTGATGCCTTTGAAACTACCAACAATGTTCCTACCAGACCGACATTAAGCTACAGAAACAATTACAGAAGAAGAAAAAATCAATTCCTGGACGTGAACAGTCATTTGGAGCCGGTAGAGCTCTTACCGAATCCTTTGGCAAAGGAGGATGTAAGCTATGCTTCTTTGGTGGAGGAGGAAAATGACGGAGAGCATTTTTCCGTGGATTATTCTGCAAGTATCAAGGAAGAAAAGCTTTACCCGGATGAGGATCATGCTGAAAGCTTCGAGAAAGAGCTATCTTCCGATGGAGCTACAGAAGAAACTGTTGCTGCTAAAGAAAAAGAAGATTTGGATTCTCGAGAGGAAGCTAAAACCGCAGATAACACCAAGCCGGAAGAAGCGAAGCATGAGGATTCTTCCAAGAGTTCGATAGAAACCGTGAATCGTATTTATCCTAAGACGGAAAAGAAAGCAAATGCTGGAAGACCTTCTAATCAAATCCAGTATATTTATGATCCGGTTTTAAAAAGAATGAAGCGTGTGGATGTAGAGGAAGTAGCTGAAGACAGCATTTCCGAAACCCCGGCGGAAGAGTCTAAGAAAACGGAAGAGAAAAAGTCTTCCGATGCAGGAAAAGATGAGGTTGTACAGGAGGATGCCAGCGCTGTAACAGAAAATCGTCCTGTGGAGCAGAGGGAACGGCAAAGACATCATAATCGTAGAAGAAGACGTTCTAACGGAAAGAAGGAAAACGGAACACAGGCTTCCGGACAAGCTTCTAATCAGGAACTGAGCCAGGACAATACTAAAGCGGTGTCGCAGGACAGTGCTAAAGTAGCAGCAAAGGAAAATGCTAAAACAGTAGCAAATGACAGTTCTAAAGAACATAGTAAGGATGGTTCTAAGGAACATGGAAAGGATGCTTCCAATGAGGAGTCCAAGTCTGTAAAAGAAAAGAAGACTGAAAAGCAAGGAAAAGCGGAATCAGAAGAGAAAAATGGAAAGTCTGATAAAGCAGTAAAGGAAAAGAAAGCTAAGGCCAAGGACGTTAAGGTCAAGGATGCTAAGGTCAAGGACGCGGAGAAGGCTGCAGAAAGCAAAAACGATTCCAAAGCTACAAAGGCAAAGCCGGTAAGAAAGTCTACGAAGTCTAAGGCAGGAGAGGAAAAGTCGGAAAGTAAGTCGACTCGGACCAAGACCACAGAAAAAAACGCTAAGACAAAGACTGAAGAGAAGACAAGTACAGCGAAGGAAGAAAAAGCAGCAAAACCAAAGACCGGTACTAAGGCTTCAAATGAAAAGACTTCTGAGAAATCTGTAAAAGTGAAGGCTGATACAAAGAAAACAGAAACTGCAAGTGTGGAAAAGCCCGTTCGGAGAGGCAGAAAGAAAAAGGAAGAAACAAAGGCTACCGACAATGAAGTCGGAATAGTAGAAAAGCTAAAAAGCTAATCATTTATTCGCCGGAATAAATTTGGCATAAACTTTTTGCTTCCGTAAGAAAAATACTTGCACAGTAGAGGAAATTGTGATAGAATTTCCTCTGTTGCGCGGGAGTGCTGGAATGGCAGACAGGCAAGACTAAGGATCTTGTGTCCGATAGGACGTGTGGGTTCAAGTCCCATCTCCCGCAGGAATTGAGAAACCTGGGAATTAAGCCTAAATTGGCTTGAAACCTAGGTTTTTTATTGCTTCTTTGGCATCTGTTTTTACAGAAAAAGCAGGGATTTTCCTCATTTTACAGTGAATGTATCCCGTGAAATATCCCACGAAATTGCCCATGAAATTGCTTACGGAACTGTTCATGAAATTATGGGTATAGTCCGACAATTCGGAAAAGAGATTGAGATTATACTTTGAGTAAGCTATACTTAATTCAGTATTCAAGGAAGAGTGCCGTTGGTTCGGTGACTAAAATCTTCTTTGGGCTTCCTCTACGTAGGCTTTACTAGTATAACAGGCCCAAGGAAGTGTAGCATATTTCATAGAATCTAGGATGGATGGGATGAAAATAGCAATAATTACAGGGGCGAGTTCGGGAATAGGAAAAGAGATTTGTTTCGCATTGCAGGATCGTATTCCGGCAATACAGGAATTTTGGCTTTTTTCCAGAAGGAAAGAAAGTCTGCAAGAGGTGGAGGAGCAACTATTCAGGCCGGTTCGTCTTTTTTCATGGGATTTAACAAAAGAAGAGTGTTTTCAAAAGTATGAGGACTTACTGAGAAAGGAAAATCCGGAAATTCTTTTTCTGGTCAATGCGGCCGGCTTCGGAAAGCTGGGGAGAGTGACAGAAATACCCGTTGAGGAACAGCTGAAGATGCTGGATTTAAATGTAAAGGCTTTAACGGCATTTACTTTGAAATCTCTGGAGTATATGGGTTCCAGTTCCCGGATTATTCAAATGGCTTCCGCCGCAGCTTTTTTACCCCAGGCCGAATTTTCCGTTTATGCGGCTACAAAGTCATATGTATACTCATTTTCTTTGTCTTTAAGAGAAGAGTTACGGAATACAGGCGTTGGACTGACCGTGGTTTGTCCGGGACCTGTGGATACTCCCTTCTTTACGGTAGCAGGAGGTGGAGGAAGAATGCAAAAAATCAAGCAACTTTTTATGGCAAAGCCTAAGAAGGTGGCAAAGCTTGCGGTGATGGATGCAGTACTAAACAGACCTCTTTCTATTTACGGTTTACCGATGAAGGGATTTTATCTACTTTGCCAGATTTGTCCGGATATGCTTTTGATTCCTGTGGTTCGTAAATTTTATAGGTAAAGTATGCGAGAAATTCTGATATCACAAAATGAAAAGGAACAAAAGCTTTTAAAGCTTTTACAAAAATATTTTAAAGGACAGGCAGATTCCTTTCTGTATAAGATGCTCCGTAAGAAGAATATTCTTTTAAATGGAAAAAAAGCCGACGGTAAGGAGATTTTACAGCTGGGAGATACCGTTCAGCTTTATTTCAGTGAAGAGAGTTTGGGCAAGCTGCTTCAGAAGCGAGAGAGTACAGAAAAAGGAGCTTTGGACGCAAAAGTGGCAGAGCGCTATTCTTTATGAGGATAATCATTGTATTTTATTCAATAAACCGGTAGGACTTCTTTCTGAAAATGACGGAAGTTCTTCTTTTTCTGTAAATTCCTTGCTCTTGTCCTATATGCGAACAAAGGGAGAGCTCAGTAAGGAACAGGAGAAAAGCTTTCGTCCGGGGATTGCCAATCGCTTGGATAGAAATACATCGGGAATCATCATTTTTGGAAAAAGCTTGGGGGGATTGCAGGCATTTGCCAAGCTTCTGCAAAGCCATGATTTAGAGAAAAATATTATGCACTGGTGTATGGAGATTTTCAAAAAACAGGACTGCAGGAGCATTTTCTGGAAAAAGATAGGGGGCATAACAAGGCCTTAGAAAGTGAAAAGGGGAAAAAGGTTCAGAGTGCTTTTGAAAAATTGGCTTGTGTAGAAAGTAGTGTGGGGCAGCTATCCCTTCTTTCCGTGCAGATTTTTACCGGAAAAACCCATCAAATTCGCACCCAGCTATCCCTTCTTTCTCATCCTATTGTGGGAGATGATAAGTATGGAGATACAAGAAAAAATGCGAGATTAAGAAAAACTCTGCCCTTATCTTATCAGCTGCTTCACGCCTACTCTTTGGCTTTTCCTAAAATTCCGGAAAGCAGTGTGTTGTTTTCTCTTTCAGAAAAATGCTTTTTTGCTCCATTTCCAAAAGAATATTTAGAGATTTTAAAAAGCTTTCATTTGGATGCAATAGAGTAAAGATTTTGTCAGTTGATAAAGAAATAAAAAGAGAGTAATCATTAATCCTTTGATACAATGGTTTCGACTAAAAAACTATGCAAAGGAGACTACTCTCATGGATATTGTAGCACTATTAGAGGTTTTTGGTAAAAGGTTTACTTGATGCAGAGAACAAATTTTTGAAAAATCCTAAGGACTTTAGTTCTCTGAGAGGTCTGTGAAAAGCTCTACAGAGGCTTTTTTTCTGCTTCTTTCTTGGGTGAAGTTCTTTCAAGAATGAACTCAATGCTTAGTGATTGTGGAGCCAGAAAAGAACGTTTTAACATTCAGAGGGTCGATAAGCGGACGCTGATTACCTCTGTTGGAGATGTGGTGTTTGATTGTACGTATTTCAAGAGGAAAGCAGAGCAAGGAGGTCACTCATACTTGCTGGAAGAACTTATAGGGTTGGATTCTCATGAGCGGTTTAGTGAGGAAGCTGAGGTAATGCTACTCACGGAGGCATTAAAAAAACAAGCTATCGTGAGGGCGACAAATGTACTGCCATCCAAGCAAAGAATTAGCAAGACCACAGTGATGAATAAAATACATGGTCTAACAGATAGTGTTACACTTGAGGGTCTTTCCGGCAAGAAGCAAGTGGAGTATCTTTTTATTGAGGCAGATGAAGACCACATTGCAGAACAGCATGGCAAGGAGTCCAAGGATAATAAGAGCTTTATTTCTAAGCTGATTTATGTGCACGAAGGAAAGTTTGAATCCGGCTGTAAAGGAAGAAAAGAACTCAAAAACAGCTTTTATTTTGCCGGACTTTATCCTGGAAAAGAAGGAAATGCATGCCTTTGGGCTAAGGTATCTGACTACATTGAAAAGACATATGATAAAGAGAACTTAAAGAAAGTATTTATTAGTGGGGACGGAGCCCAGTGGATAAAGAATGGGACGGAGTTCATTGAAAAGGCAGTCTTTTTGTGCAGATAAATTTCACTTGATGAAATATATTAACTCAGGCTGCAGCGCAGATGTTAGATGAAAAAGGATATCGCTAAAGAAGAATTATGGCATTTATTATACTCTAAGCATTCCACTAAGGCTTCATTCTCAAAATATATAGATTGTATGGCGGCATCAGGGAGAAATGCGGAGAGAATAGAAAGCTTGCGGACGTATGTGTTAGAGAATTGGGCGGCTATCAGAAGAACACTAAGAAACAAACTTGTACAAGGCTGTAGTGCAGAGAGTCATGTAAGTCATGTGTTATCTGACCGCTTAAGTTCAAGACCTTTATCATGGAGCCAAAAGGGTGCTGACAAGATGAGTAAGCTAAGGTGTTATGAGAGAAACTATGGAAGAGAGAAGCTTCTTCAGTTGGTGAGGATAGGTCGAGAAGAAAGGAAGCTGGAAGCGACCGGAACAGAAGGGATAAGTGTAAAGGAAATAAGGCTTAGAGATGTGTTAAAAGAGCACTATGATGCGTCAAAGAAATATATAGACGGGCTCCATGCATCAATTCCGGGAGAAACGGTTAAGAAGACTTTCTCCATACGGAACCACCTCCGTTTATTATAAAATTTTGACATGACATAAAAATGATAATAAGATAATTGAAAAGTTGAGGACCTATATCAAGGTGTATTTTTGAAGCTCGTTAACTGACAGTAAGTTTACTCCATCTTTTGGATGCTTATCTTATTGACAAGACTAGGGAAGGACTAAGATTATTTTTAAAGATAGTCTTAGTCTTTATTTATTTTATCCATCGTTCTATTGCCTTTAGTTTCTGTTGTTTTAAATTCTATTGATTTTAGCTTCTATTGATTTTTAGCTTCTATTGATTTTAGCTTCTATTGTTTTTGGCTTCTATTGTTTTAAATTCTATTGTTATAAATTCTATTGTTTTTAAATTCTGTCGCTTTTCTTTTTTTGCTTGCTTTTTATTCTGCTCTCCTTTTCACTTTATTCTTTTTGCAGGATTTCATTTTTTACTATTCTATTCTTATCATTCTATTTTTATTATTTTTTCTTGTCATTCTTTTTGCTCTTGGCGTCTTTAAATTTCTTTTTAAAAAATGTATATGAGGTATTCGAATGTTATCAAAAGTCTATTCTGCTGCAATTCATGGATTAAATGCTTATGTGGTTTCCGTTCAGGTGGATGAAAGCAATGGGCTTCCCCGCTCTATGACTCTGGGAAATGTTTCCTCTTCCGTGAAGGAGGCGATAGAACGAGTGAGTATTGCCTTAAAAAATTTAGGCTTGGAGCTTCCGCCGAAGAAAATTACCATCAATTTACAACCTGCGGATCTACGAAAAAACGGCAGTTCCTTTGATCTTCCCATTTTTATGGGAACCTTACTGGCTCTCTATCCAAGCTGCGATTTTCCCTATGAAAACTATGGATTTTTGGGGGAGCTAGGTTTAGATGGAGAGATTCGACCGGTAGCCGGCGTGCTTCCCATGGTTCTGGCCTTGGAAGAGGCCGGAATGGAGGGGGTATTCGTTTCGAAAGACAATGAGCAGGAGGCTAGGAACAGTGAAAGATTAAAGGTAATTTCCTGCTCTCATATCACAGAGCTTTTGGATATCTGTAAAATTCCTTACGGAAAAAAGGAGGAGAGAAAAAATATAGGAGCAGGACCTTCTGTAGGAAGAAATGATGAAAGCTATGCAAACGGTAATGAAGAAGATCAAAATTTAGATTTCCAAGATGTTTTGGGACAAAGCTATGGGGTTAGAGCAGCATTGATTGCAGCAGCGGGACATCATGCCCTTCTTTTTTCCGGTCCTGCCGGAACGGGAAAGACGATGATTGCCAAGAGAATTCCCGGAATTTTACCAAAGATGAGTAAACAAGAGAAACTTGAGCTAACAAAGATTTATTCTATTGCATCCTGCCTTCCCTCTGAAAAGGGCTTAATAGAGAAACGACCCTTTCGTGCCCCCCCACTCTGCCGTCAGTCAAAATACCTTGCTTGGCGGGATGTCTTCCGGAAGATTGATTCCGGGAGAATTGGCATTGGCAGGGAAGGGCGTGCTATTTCTGGATGAATTACCTTTATTTAAAAAAGAAAGCATTGAAGCGTTAAGAGGGCCTATGGAGGAAAAAAGAGTTACCTTACATCGTCTGCAACAATTCTTTTCCTATCCGGTGGATTGTCTTTTTGTGGCGGCGATGAACCCCTGTCCCTGCGGATATTTTCCGGATCGAAATCGATGTCATTGTACGCCGGGACAGATTCGAGCTTATCAACGGGGGATTTCCAAACCGATTCTGGAAAGAATGGATTTATGCGTATCTTTGCCGTCGATTACTTTGCAGGATGCATTGACCAAGGAGAAAGGAATTTCTTCGGCGGTTTTAAGAAAACAGGTGGAAAAGGCAAGGAAAATGCAGGAAAGACGCTTCTTTCAAGAAGAGAAGATACGATGGAATGGAGATATGAATGTTACGGCAGTAAATAAATACTGTGAACTGGGAAAAGAAGAAGCGGAATACATGGAGAACATTTTTAAGCTCAAAAATCTCTCCATGAGAACCTATCATAAAATATTAAAGCTTGCCAGAACCATTGCGGATTTGGAAGAAGAGGAGAAAATTAATATGAATCATCTGGCGGAAGCAGTTTCTTACCGAGGCCTGGAGGAGGTATTGTTTTCTTTTGAGGGATAAGTATGGAAAAGAAAAATATAGAACTGTCAATTAGAGAATTATTACCTTTTCAAGAGGATTTTCCGAAACGATTAAGGGAAATTCCGGATAGTCCGGAATGTCTTTATTTAAAGGGATTTCTTCCTAAAGAAGGAGAGCTTACTGTGGGTATTATTGGAGCCAGAGATGGAACGGAATATGGAAAGGATATTGCAAGATCTATCGCAAAAACACTGGCAAAAAAAGGGATAGGCATTGTGAGCGGAATGGCTTACGGTATTGATTCCGCAGCGCATGAAGGGGCATTGGAAGGAAAGGGCAAAACCTATGCGGTTTTAGGCTGCGGAGTAAATATCTGTTATCCAAGCTGTAATTTTAGACTGTATGAAAGTATTGAGAAGAATGGAGGAATTCTCAGTGAGTATCCTTTACATTCCCCTCCTTTGCCCCATCATTTTGTGGAAAGAAACCGCCTGATTTCAGGGCTTTCAGATGTGCTCCTGGTGGTGGAAGCGAAGGAAAAGTCCGGTACCTTTATTACCGTAGATCGTGCCTTGGAACAGGGAAAGCAGGTATTTGCCGTTCCCGGAAGAATAGTGGATCGTTTATCTCAAGGCTGTAACAGATTAATTCGGGACGGTGCATCGGTGTGTACCTCTGCCGTAGACATATTATCCTACTTTTCTTTAGAAGCGGAAAAGGAGGAAAACAAAGAAGATGAGATTAAAGATTTTCCAAAGGAAAAACAAAGGATTTATCTTGCTTTGGGCTTTGAAAGTAAGCATTTTCAAAGTCTTCAAGAGGAATTAAAGCTTCCGAATTACATGCTGCATCGTTATCTTATTGAGCTGGAAGTGGAAGGTTATTGTGAATGTGTACAAGCTGCATATTATAGAAGAAAAAACCGGAACAGTTACTTTAACTAGAAACTTAATTTCCTATAAAAAATATCATGATTTATGTTTCTGCTTTGTTCACTGCTTCATCGAAATACTAGGAAGTGCCAAAAGTAAATCTCTGATTATTTCTTGCGCTTTTCTTATAAAAGTATCAAATTCTACCGATAAAGCTCTGAAATAGCTAAATTTCATGGAATCCGACTTGCTTTTTTTTTAGGATTCGTTTATAGTGTCCACGAATTTTTAGGAAAGCAGCTTTACATTATTTTTTAATAATAAACTTTATCTTTAATAGCTTTTAAACATGAGGCAAGAGTGCTTTGTCTTACTCAAATAGAAAGGCAAGGGCGCTTATTCATGCTATAGATAAAGGAAGTGTTCTTTCGTTTTACAGCAAGTTATACCGGAACAGGAAAGGATAAGGAATGGCAAATAATCTCATTATTGTAGAGTCACCCGCCAAGGTAAAAACCATCAGTAAGTTTTTAGGAAAGTCCTATACCATTGATGCAACTATGGGACATTTAATTGATATGCCCAAAAGTTCCCTGGAGTAGATGTGGAAAATGACTATGAGCCAAAGTACATTACCATTCGTGGAAAAGGGGAACTGCTGAGTAAGTTAAAAAAGGAAGCCAAAAAGGCGGATAAAATTTATCTGGCAACTGACCCGGACCGTGAAGGAGAGGCAATCAGCTGGCATTTGCAAAGAGAGCTGAATAAGGATGAGAAAAATGCAGCGAAAATCTCCCGCATAAGCTTTAACGAAATCACCAAGAATGCAGTGCAGAATGCCATCAAGAATCCCAGAGAAATCGATATGGATTTGGTCAATGCTCAGCAGGCCAGAAGAGTCATGGATCGCTTGGTGGGGTATACCATCAGTCCATTGCTTTGGCAGAAGATTCGAAAAGGCTTATCTGCGGGAAGAGTGCAGTCCGTAGCACTGAAGATGATTTGCGACAGAGAGGCAGAGATTAATGCTTTTGAGCCGGAAGAGTATTGGAGCCTTAGTGCTAGCCTTGCTGTAGGCAAGAAGGAAGTAGAGGCGGTATTTTACGGAAAGGAAAAGAAGCTTCCTTTGTCAAAGGAAGAGGATGTTCTTTCTGTTATTTCCGAAATTGGAAAAGAAAAGCTAAAGCTCATCGAGAAAAAGAAGGGGGAAAGAAGAAAGAAGGCGCCCCTTCCCTTTACCACATCTACTTTACAGCAGGAAGCGGCAAAGCTTCTTTCCTTCCCCACCCAAAAGACTATGCGTATTGCCCAGTCTTTGTATGAGGGCGTGAATGTAAAGGGAAGAGGAGTGGTTGGTTTAATTACCTACCTTCGTACGGACTCCACCAGAATTTCTGAAGAAGCCCATGCTGCGGTATTGGAAAAGATCGGACAGGAGTACGGTCCCGAGTACTGTCAGAAGACTCAGACTGAAGATAAGAAGGAGGGGAAGATTCAGGATGCTCACGAGGCTATCCGTCCCAGCTACCTGGAGATTACTCCTTTCGAGGCAAAGGAAAGCCTTGGAAAGGATGAATATCGTTTATATCAGTTGATTTATAAGCGCTTTGTGGCATCAAGGATGGAAGCGGCAGTTTATGAAACAGAAACCGTAAAGTTTCAGGCTAAGGATTATATCTTTACTTTAAGCGGTAGCCATCTGCGTTTTGACGGATTCCTTGCCGTATATATGTCTGAGGAAGACAAGGCGGAGAAAAATGTAACCCTTCCGGAGATGAAGGAGGGTGACTCCTTTAAGGTGGAAAAATGGAATAAGGAACAGCATTTTACCCAGGCACCGCCTCATTATACCGAGGCTTCCTTGGTAAAGGCCTTGGAAGAGGGAGGCATCGGAAGACCTTCTACTTATGCTCCCACCATTGGAACCCTTCTCTTACGGCGCTACATTACCAAAGAGAAGAAGAACATCTTCGTTACTGAATTGGGAAATGCGGTAAATGAAATGATGTCCAAGAACTTCCCTACCATCGTAGACAAGGGCTTTACAGCCAATCTTGAGTCCTTATTGGACTCTGTCAGTGTGGGACAGACTTCTTGGAAAACCATTGTAGAAAACTTCTATCCCGATCTTTCTCAGGCTGTAGAAAAAGCTAAAGAAGAGGTGGAGAAGGTTAAAATCAACGAGGAAGAAACGGATGTAGTCTGTGACAAGTGTGGCAGAAAGATGGTCATTAAGTACGGGCCTCACGGGAAATTTCTGGCTTGTCCCGGATTTCCGGACTGTAAGAATACCAAGCCTTATGTGGAATACGCCGGTTTTCTCTGTCCGACCTGCGGTGCGGAGTGCGTAAAGAAGAGAAGTAAAAAGGGACGAATTTTCTATTCCTGCTCCCGTTATCCGGAGTGCGACTATATGACCTGGCAGAAGCCAAAGGATGCAGTAACTGGAGAGAAAAAAGAAGGGGAGATTATGGCGTAAGCCGGAAATATTAAGTTTGTTACAAAGTACACGTATTCTGTATTTCTTTTATGAAGGTGCGAATATTATTTTGACGAATAGTTTCGTCAAGAAAACTCAAAAAACTCCCGCACAGAAAATAAAACTTGCGAAACTTAGGAGAGCTGACTACTTGTCACGAAAGGGAAAATTGAAATGAAGCTTCAAGAGTACAAACAGAATAAGATGCGAGATTCTGAATTTGCGAAAGCCTATGAAGAAGTACAGCCGGAAATGAATATCATTAGAGCTATTATTGATGCTCGAATAGCGAAGAATATGACACAAAAAGATTTATCTAATAAAACCGGCATTAATCAATCGGAGATTAGTAAGTTGGAGAATGGAACGAGAAATCCTTCTATAAAGCTATTACAAAGATTGGCTGAAGGAATGGATATGGTGTTGGATGTATCTTTTAAAGAAAAAACTTTATCTAAGCCTTAAATCTTTTGAAATTTTTTGATTGAAATTCTTTGATTGAAATTCTTTTTCTTGACGAAAAAAAACGATGGTGATATACTACTTTCGTTTGCAGAAGTGGCGGAATGGCAGACGCGCACGGTTCAGGTCCGTGTGAGGTAACACTCATGTGGGTTCAACTCCCATCTTCTGCAGGAAAGAAGAGACTTGGAATAAGGGGATACCTGTTCTAAGTCTTTTCTTGATTCAAAGTCTACTTGTGAAAGAAGGAATCAAAGATTTGTGTTAAAAAGTAATACTTTGTTTAAGGAGTTTGGAATATGCTGAAGATTTCCAATTTTGAGCTTATGGCAATATTATATATGATTGCACTATTGCTAATACTTATGATATCTGCAATGATTACCTTTAAGAATTGGGCGAAAAGAGAACAGAAATATGATGTTTTCATGATTAAGAATAATGAATTGACGGTTCTGTCGGGAATACCGGTAAGATATTGCCTTAATGATATCGAAAGAGTTGAATTTTCAAAGATAGTAAGTCGAGGAAGTTATGGGGGAAGAATGAGAATATGGAAAAAGGGAGCTTTGTTTGGGCGTATTTTTTTGTTCGATGCCAGTGCCTATCGTAAAAAATTTGCTTTCAGCAGTACATACGAAGAGATAGAGCTTGTTACGGACGATTTGATGAAAAAACTGAGAGAACATGGCATTACGTGCGTAAAGAAATAGTCAGTTAAGCGTGGTCGGTTTCGTGGTCGGCTTGTAGGGAAATAGTACTGCTCGAAAGCGAAATGGTGCTTCATGCTCAATGCCTTGTAGACAAGCAAAAAGCCTAGTGTTTTAAGCTGTTTTGGCTTATACACTAGGCTTTATCTTTAACGCAGAGGGTGGGGTTCGAACCCACGTGCCCTTGCGGACAAACGGTTTTCAAGACCGCCTCGTTATGACCACTTCGATACCTCTGCAATAGAACTTCTGCATTATATAACTATTGTGAATTTATGTCAATCCTTAAAAATTTATCATAAAGGCTAGCTGAAAATTTATCATAAAACCGGAAATTCTTGGTTTTTCGTAGAGATTTTCCCCTAAATTAGCTTGCCCAACAATCCCGTCTTTAGGATTTAGCACTATATTTCTTTAGGGATAACTTTATACGCACCTGCCTTTAACCAGTATAAACACTGGTTTTTTATTTTTAAATATTTGACAAAAAAATATTTTTAACTCTTTACTTTATAGTGTTATCATAGTCCTGAAATGATTTCTATATCTTATTTTTTTGAAAAACCAAAAATAAAAAGTACATACCTCCAGATTTATGAAAGCTATTATGATCCCGAACGTAAATGTGGTGCACATCGTTCTTTCAAACCAGTCGGATATATCCACGAACTCATTGATAAAGGTATTGATGACCCCTATATCCTTCTATTCTGATGAAATAAAAATTAAACAGTGAGTACAAAAAAACAAGAGAAAGAATAAGGTCAGACAGATTTCTAAAGAGTTCAGACTTTATAAAGAAACTAGCTATAAATACAAAACTTCCATTGACATTGTATTTTCTTAATAATGAAGATATAAATAAAATGCTAAGCCATAGGTTCTAATCTTTGGCTTAGCACTATTTTTTAATCTCAACTCCAAAAGACAGGTAATATACATGTCAAATAGAAAAAACAGGAGTAGAATGTAATGGTTTGAGATCAATATTTAGTGATATTATTATTTTAATATAATCAGAGTGGAGGAATTGTATGGATACGGTACTTAGACTGACTAATGTGAATAAAAGCTTTGGAGAGCATCATGTTCTCCATGATGTGAGCTTTAAGGCAGGCAGGGGAGAGCTTATCGGCTACATAGGGCCAAACGGAAGTGGCAAGTCCACAACTGTTAAGCTGATGCTTGGAATCCTTGGTGGATACACAGGTACAATTGAGGTCTTTGGTAAGAATATAGAAGAAGATCTGGTAAGCTACAAGAGGAAGATAGGTTATGTTCCAGAGATTCTATCCCTCTATGAGAGCCTTACAGGGGAAGAATATATCTCTTTCTTATCCTCTGTCTATGAACTAAGCAACTGGAGAGGTAGGATGGAGGAGCTTGCGGAGATATTTCAGATAAATGATGCGCTCACCACTCGTATCTCTGGTTATTCAAAGGGTATGAAGCAAAAAATAGCCATCATAGGAAGCCTTATACATAACCCTGACATCCTCTTCCTTGATGAACCGCTTAACGGTATGGATACTAATAGCGTGGCTGTGTTTAAGGAGGTGCTTAAGACACTTACCAAGCAGGGGAAGACTATATTTTATTCTTCTCATATTATGGAAGTGGTGGAGCAGATGAGTAGCAGGGTTATCCTTCTTAAGGACGGTACTGTGATTGCAGACTCAACAGTTGAAGAGCTGAAAAAGAGTAACAAAGGAAGCAGTATGGAGGATATTTTCAATGACCTTACAGGCTTTACAAAGGGACACGACCTTGCAGCCAAGTTTGTAGATACACTGACCGGAGGTGAGACTATTGAAGATGAAAAATAGCGAACCCTTTGTGCTTAAGGTAGTTGATAAATGCGTAAAACCATTTTTAAGTAAGGACCTAAACTATAGCCAGGTTAGGGAGATGCTTAGGCTAAAGCTAATTATGGATAGCAGAAGGGTTTCACAAGCTTTGCAAAATAACGGGAAGAAGATAGGAAAAGAGCCGAAAAAATCTATGATTTTAACCTGCCTGGTTTATATGGGGTTAGGAATTTTTATCGCTTCTATGCAGGTGATGCCAAATATGTTTGGAGCTAATACAATCAGCTTTGCCATGCTTATATTCATGTTATTTTCCGTCTATATCAGTGAATATTCAGCTGTACTCTTAGACACTACAGAAAAGTCATTTTACGGAGCACTGCCGATTGGGAAAAATGAGATAAGTACTGCAAAAAACATACATATAGCCTATTATATAGGAACTATAGCAGCTGCTATGATGCTGCCATCTATAGTTGTCGGCTTTATTTCTAAGGGAATCCTATACGGCTTTGCGTTCACTCTGGTATCGATTGTGATTGTTGTCGTTTGCCTCCACCTGGCAGGAGTTATTTACTACCTCCTTCTCAAGCTATTTTCCGGAGAGAAGCTAAAGGACATATTAAGCGGCTTTCAGATATTTATGACAATAGCGATAATACTCTCGTATCAGATTGTGCCAAGAGTCGTAAGCATAGCAGGCTTCTCAAAGGGGGAACTTACATTTTCGCCATTTTATTTTTTTCTGCCATCAGCTTGGTTCTCAGCTATACTGGAGAGTTTATTTGGTGCGGGTGGAGCATGGTATATATATGTACTGGCAGGAATCACAGTGCCTGCTGTCATCTTGCTTGAAGTAATATACAGGAAAAAGGCTATGCCGGAGTTTGAAGGAGAACTTGACAAGCTTACGGAAACAGCCAAGGAAAAAAATAAAAACACTTTCAGCATTTTCAAATCTTATGTGTAAGCTCCTCTCAAAGGATGAGCAGGAAAATGCCTTTATGAAGCTTGTGCTGATACAGGTGTCAAGAAACAGGGATATGAAGCTTAAGCTCTATCCACAGCTTGCCAATGTATTTATTCTGCCTATAATAATGGTTCTGCCACAGATTACAGGGGAAAAAGGACTTACAGGCTTTTATAGAAAAATCTCAGAGAAGGAAGATGGGGGCTGGCTCTGCTTTATTTTACAGGGCTTACTCCGCAGCCATCTATGGGATAATAACTCAGACTGAGAATAAAAGAGAGCATAATGTTCTATCAGATTCTTCCAATTGAGAATCTAAGTAAATGTATAAGGGCAGGAGTTAAGGTAGTATTGTTTCGCTATTTGACGCCTATCTTTGTGGCTCTGTCAGCTCTGCTTTTTGCGGTTTATGGAATTGCTATCTTACCCGACATAGTCATTGCCTACTTGTCGTTTATATTTGTAACAAGTCTTATGATAAGAGTAAGTACTTGGGAGCTTCCATTTTCTTCGGAATTCAATCCTGCAAATGTAGGACGGGGATTACTGTTGTTATTTATGAGTTTATTCGTACTTGCCTTATTTGGATGGACGCATATATTTTGGCTTAAAACCCTAGAGTTACAGCTAATAGGTATAGTGGTGATGATACTGGCTAACCTTGTATTATGGAAGTTCTTTATGAATAAGAAATACATTATAGCCAGAGGATAAGAAATATTTTTCTTAAAGGTTAAGAAAAATGAAGAGCTAAGTGACTTATGACGTATAAAAGCTTGTAGGAAGAGTATTTAGCTATAAATACAAAACTTCCATTGACATTGTATTTTTCTTAATAATGAAGATATAAATAAAATGCTAAGCCATAGGTTCTAATCTGTGACTTAGCACTATTTTTTTAATCTCAACTCCAAAAGACAGGTTATATAACTATTGCGAATTTATGTCAATCCTTAAAAATTTATCATAAAACCTACATAAAAATTTATCATAAAAACCTACATAAAAAAATTTGTTATAAAAACCTAGATGAAGATTTATCATAAAACCGAAAATTCTCAGTTTTTCGTAGATATTTTCCTCTACAGAAGCTTGCCCAACAAGCCGTAGCTGAGAAGGGACATAATCCCTGCCGCTAGGCATACTCCGATACCGATGGCTAAGAATGCCTTTTTTCGATTCATCTTTAAAAGGCTGGCTACCATGGCTCCGGTCCATGCGCCGGTACCGGGAAGGGGAATTCCCACAAAGAGAACCAGACCCCAGAAGTCCACCTTATCAATGGCATCCTTATGCTTATCTACCTTTTTTCTAAACCAGGATGCCAAAGGTCTTGTGATGGAAGACTGCTCCATAAGCTCCACTATTTTGGCAAAGAAGAAAAGGACAAAGGGGATGGGGAGGATATTTCCGATTAAACAATATAACAAGCCCTGTATATAATTTACCTTCAGTAAGGAGGCGGCAATTAATCCTCCACGCAGTTCGATAACGGGCATCATGGATAAAAAGAAGACCATCATTTCCCGAGAAAGAAATTTTTCAAAATGTGCTGTAAAAAATGTAATAAAACTTTCCATAATTCCCTTTTCTCTAAACTTGAATGCCATTTTGACTTATGTTAGAATTTCATGCAAAGGCATTTTCCCATTGAAACTGTTTGGGATTCTATAGAAGAAGTATAGGGGAGTCAATGCTTTTCACAAAAACTGCACATTTGCAAAGTAAAGTGCAAACTGTTCTTTTTTAAAATTGAGCAGTTTTAAAAATAAAGGAGTGCAATGATTAATTTCGAGGATGAGATAAAAAGGTTTAAACCCAGCTTGGATGTGGATCAGTTAGAGGATGCCATTCTCAAGGTGGACCTTACCGATATGAATGATTTGATGACACAGCTTATGGAAGAGGCTTTAAAGAAGGGGGAACGATCCGTCATGAAATATGATATTACCCTGGAACGGATAGCCAACTGTTATTATAACCTGGGACTGGAAAGAGCCAGACTTCGGGACTTAAGCGGTGCCGCAGAGCTGTTGAAGAAGGCCTTGCATTTTGATAAGTACCAAAGGGAAGCAAGAAATCTGTTGGGGCTTATTTTTTTTGAGATGGGAGAAGTGGCGGATGCCTTGGTGCAATGGGTCATCAGCATGAATCTTTTGCCGGAGGATAATCCTGCGGATTATTTTTTGGAGCAGATTCAAAGAAAGCCGGCGATTTTGCGCATTTGCTCTGATAATGTAAAGCGTTACAATCAAGCCTTGGACTATGCCCAGCATAATAACGAAGACTTAGCGGTTTTTCAGTTGAATCAGGTTATCGGAGACAGTCCGAACTATGTGAAGGCCCACATTTTACTTTCTCTTCTCTACATGAAAAGAAGCGAGTGGGTAAAGGCGGGAAAGAGTCTTTATCTGGTGCTGAAGATTGATAGAAACAATCCCAAGGCACTCGTTCTTATGGACTATGTGAAGAAGAAGACCGGTAGAGCGGAGGTGGAGCAGAGCCGTCTTCGGAATGTCTTTTCCCATAGGAAAATGATGGATGATGACGTGATGATGCCCCAGGAGGTTAAGCAGATTTCCCCCTGGGCGGTTTCTGCCCTGCTCCTTTTGGGCGTGGTGATTGCCCTTTTTGTTTTTTATCTTTTGATGCTTCCGGCAGGAATCAGAAGAGCCAATAGCAAAAACAATCAGGAAATGATATCCTATACGGAAAAGCTGGATGCGGCGAATCAGAAGATGGGAGATTTGTCTGCGGCCAATGCCGGTCTGCAAAAAGAGTATGATGAAATGAAGGAGAAGCTGGATCGCTATGAGAACCAAAACGCTTCCTTTATGGCGCAATATCAGAGCCTTGTAGGTATTAACAATGCTCTTTCCACAGGGGGATTTGACACAGGCGGCTCAGTTATACACGGCCTTGGATCAAAGTGCCATTACGGATGAAAGTCTGGTCTCCATGCTATCTTCCATTAAGTCCCAGATGGAGGGAAGTGTGTACCTTCGTTTGCAGGAATTGGGTAGTACGGCATGGAATGCAGGTCGTCTGGAGGAAGCTTTACAGGATTATACCTGGAGTGTAAAGATTCGAAGAGAAGCGGAGAATTTATTCCTGCTGGCAAGAATACAGCAAACCATGGGCAATACCACGGAGGCGAATCAGAACTTTGACTCGGTGGTAGGGGAATTCCCAAGTTCGCCTTATGCGGAAAGGGCCAGACAGGCAAGAGGATATTGATGTTGGATCAGAGGAAAATCATAGCCATGGTGCAGGTCGCCATGCTGGAAAAGGAAATAGGGCAGGAGGCTCTGGATACGGCCAAGTACTATAGGGAAGATTATATTTCCCAATCGGGTACTGCGGGGAATCCTTCAATATACAGGAATTTTCTTCCTGCTTCTGTTTGTCTATTTTTTTATGGAAATAGAAAACATTCTCCAAAAGCTGGATTTTCAATACATGATGGATTTGGGAAAACGAATTTCCCTTCTCTATTTTCTGGGCATGGTTTGTGCCATTGTGCTTATTTCCATTGTGTCCTATTATTCCTATGAAAGAGCCTATGAAGACAGTTTGCTTTATCGTGAACGCTTAGAGGATCTGCTTCTTTTGTCTACAGCAAAGAGAACGGAAAAGCTTAGAAAAAAGGAGGAGAAAGACACTATCGTTCAAAAAGCCAGAGAAGAGGCTCAGGAAGTGGTACTGCAAATGAAGAAAGAGGGAGCTAAACTGGATTTAGCGCCGCTTTATACAAGATCGGAAAGATTAGCTAAGCTTAGAAGGCTGAAGGACGGAGGAAAAGCTGTTCAGAAAAATGCTGCTCCCAAACAAAAGGGAGAAGAAGAGTGGCTGGATGATGAGGCGGATTGGTTGGACGAGTAAGATAGGGAGAGAGTAGGAGTATGAACGGTTTTCGACTTTTCAAAGAAAAATGTCAAAAAATATATGGACAGCAGGATTATTGGATGGTTCCTATCTTTCGTTCCTGCCTGTCCTTTCTTATCTTTTTTTCCTTAACTCGCCATTTTTCCATGGTGGGAAAACTGGCGCATCCGATTTTTCTTTTGTTTTTTAGTTTGATATCCTTTTTTCTTCCCTTTTCGACTTTGCCGATACTTCTGGGCGTAATATTGATGTCCTATTTTTATCAGCAATCCCTTTTGCTCTTGATCGTTTCCGGGGGCATCTTTTTGTTCTTGTTTTTATTGCAAAGCAGTATCAGAGGAAAATACGCCATCCTCATTGCCTTGATGCCTTTTTGCTTTCTTTTGAAAATCCATTATTTTTTGCCGATTTTTGTGGGGCTTACTATGGGTTTTACGGCCTTTCTGCCTCTGGCTTTGGGATGCTTTTTATATTTTTTCCTGAGCTTTATTCAGCAGAATGAAAAGCTTTTTACGGCCTCTGCAGACCTTACGGAACAGTTGGAATCCTTGACAAAAACCTTGCTTCCCTTTTTTAAAGATAAGGAAATGCTCCTTGTATTGGTTCTTTTTTCTGCTGTGGTAGTGACGGTTTATCTGCTGAGAAACGGAAGCTTTCAGTATTCCTGGCACATTGCCGTGACGGTGGGGCTGGTCATGGAAGCGTTGCTTTGGATATTGTATCCTTTACTTTCCTTGAAGATGAATTTCTTAATTAGCATTATTGCCTATTTCATTTCTGCAATGCTGTCTGTATTCACCCTGTTTTTCTTCCATGATGTGGATTACAGGGGAACAAAAATTTTTGCAGATGGAAGATGATGACTACTACTATTTTGTAAAGGCTGTACCGAAGAATAAAGGAGAACATTTTCCTTCTTCGGATTAAGGAATTTTCTCCATAGAGAAAAGAGAATTTTTGTGTGAACTTGATCGTTTGTTGCTACGAGGAGAAAGGGGTATCGGAATTGGATTTCTTTACAAAGATTAAGGGGTGGGTAAGTTTACTTCCTGCGTTTAGTCTGTCAGGACTTGTGGAAATAGCAATTTTGGCAGGGATTATTTATGTCGTCCTTCTTTGGATTCAGAACACAAGAGCCTGGCAGTTACTGAAAGGAATTCTGGTGCTTCTTTTGTTTACGGCATTTGCCGTTTTCTTCCGTTTGAATACGATTGTTTGGTTAATTGAAAGAATTTCCACAGCGGCTATTATTGCAGCTGTTATCATTTTCCAACCGGAACTACGAAAGGCTTTGGAGCAATTAGGCTCTAAGAATCTTTTCGGGCAGTTCCAAAGGGAAGATAGCAAAGGCAGCGTCAGAGTTAATGAAGAATTAATTTCCGCATGTCAGGAAATGTCAAGATACAAGACCGGTGCATTGATTGTTATTGAGCAAAACCAAAGTCTTAAAGAGGTGGAGGATACCGGAATTTATGTGGATGGTATTGTGACGGCGGCCTTACTCATTAATATTTTTGAAAAAAATACTCCCTTGCATGACGGAGCGGTTGTGATTTCCGGAGACAGAGTGGTTTCCGCTACCTGTTATCTCCCCCTGTCCGATACCGGAATTTCCAAGGCCTATGGCACCAGACATAGGGCGGCGTTGGGAATTTCGGAAAGTACGGATGCCATCACCCTGGTAGTATCCGAGGAGACGGGACGAATCTCCGTAGCCTGTCAGGGAAAGCTTTTACATGTCAAAGAGGCAGGAGAATTAATACGTTATCTTCCGAAGCAAGAGCAGGAAGAGCAGAAGAAAACTTTATTTTCCCGCATTCTTCCCAGAAAAAAGGAGGAGAGATAAATGAAGTTTTTTAAAGAGAATCTTATATTAAAGCTGGTGAGTGTGGTTCTGGCTTTGCTGCTTTGGCTGATTGTTTTCAATGTGTCCAATCCGGAGCAAAAGGAAAGTAGAACCGTGGAATTACAGATTTTAAATCAGGATACCTTTTCCGCGGAGAATAAAACCTGGGAAGTGGATCGGAGTACGGTGACAGTGAGTTATACCGTGCGAAGCAATCTGGCTTCCTCTGTAAAGGCTTCCGATTTTAAGGCCTATATTGATTTAAGCGATTACTCTATTACAGGATCCGTACCGGTCTATGTGGAGCTTGTCAATCAGGAAAATGCTTCCAGCATTTCCGATATTGTGGCCAGACCTTCCGTTGTTCATGTCAGCATAGAGGATTTACAAAAGAAAAAATTCGATTTGCAGGTGCATCAACAGGGAAATGTAGCGGAGGGCTATACCGTTTCGTCCATTACTGTGGATCCTACCACCATCTACGTAAACGGTCCTGAATCTTCCGTGGGACGGATTTCCTCCTTAGGCCTTGTGGTAAATGTGGACGGCATGAATCAAAATACCGATGGTACGGGAAAGATTGTTTTCTACGATGCTAACGGAAAGATTATTCAAAATCTGCCGAATGTCAGTCTGTCTCAGGAGCAGGTGGATTATACGGTGGTGATTCACAAGAAGAAGGATCTTATTTTATCCGCCACAACGGAAGGAAATGTACAAAACGGTTATACGGTGGAGGAACTTCAGATCTCTCCCAAAAGCATCAGTGTTTCCGGCAGTGAATCTGTTTTGGAAGGACTCAATCAACTGACTCTTCCTGCCCTGGATGTATCCAATGCCAAGGAGGATGTGAGTGTAAGCTTGCGTCTTAAGGATTATTTGCCCAGCGGTTTGTCTCTGGCAGAGCCCAACAGTACAGTCTATATTCATGCCACTATCAAAAAGCTTCCGGAAAGCACGAAGGAAGAGGTGGAGCAGAATACCAAGGCAAGTACTACGGAAGAGAGTACGGAGGGCACAACAGAAAGCAGTAAATCCTCGGAAAGCACGAAGACCACAGAGGAGGAAAACCCGGCGGAAACAAAGGGAAGCGGTAATGGAGATAGTAAAGGAAGCGGAGCGGATAGTGGAGAATCTACAGAAAACAAAGGCCCCAGCGCTGAACGGAAAACAAAATAACCGTAGAAAAAGTCTGTTTTTTGACCTTTGCTTATATACGATATTGTATGGCATGGCATATCTTTTGAAGGAAAAGGGATATGCCGTGCTTTCCTTTTTCTGCTTTCTGGTTTTGTCTCTTTATCTTTTTCTTCGGGAAAGAGAGAGAGAGGGTAGCAGTGTGACTTTACCCGGTCTTTTTGCCTTGGGATTACTTTTTGGAGAGGGTGTGGCTACTTTACAGCTTAGTAAGCTTTCTTCTCCCTGGACCATTTATACCTGGTTAAGCTATTATTTGGCTTATCTTTTATTCTTTTTAGCTTATCACGGTAGAGTGTATTTATCTGAATTCGCGGCTCTTCGCTCTAAGAAAAATAAAAAAATCTTCTTGGAAGAAGCAAAGATCGTGGATTTATCCGATAAAAAATATCGGTGGAACTTTACGGAAGGACAATTTTTAAAGCTTTGTATTTTGGGCCTTCTTTTGATTTCCTATTTTTCATTTGCGATAGAGGCATTGGCTCTTGGCTATATTCCTTTATTTACGGAGCATACCCCCCACGCATATTCTTATTTTCATCTAAAGGGGCTTCATTATTTCACCACTCTTTTTGTGCTGGTTCCTATGCTTCTTCCTTTTTTATATCAAAAAGAGGGCAGACTGAATCTGTTTTCAGGCATCAGTTTGTTTTTAGCGCTTCTTTTACCCATCCTTTTGGTGTCCCGCTTTCAGCTTCTGTTTTCCCTGTTTTTATTTGTGTTTTCTGCCCTATATCAGGGTTTACGGATTCGGAAAAGATACCTGCTTTTATTATTTCTTTTTTTGTTGTCTGCCTATGTTTTTCTTACGATAGAAAGAGCCCATTCCGTTTCCTATCTTATGGGAATCTTTGAAATGAAAAATGATAAGCTTCCAATCTTTTTGGTACAGCCCTATATGTACGTTGCCAACAATTATGAGAATTTCAATTTGCTGACAAAAAACATAGAGGAACATTCCCATGGCTTTCGTATGGCCTATCCCTTTTTAACTCTTTCCGGGGCGAAATTCTTTTTTGATTTTCCCTTGGCCTATCCGATTTATTTAACAAAGGAGGAGCTGTCCACCCTGGGGATTCTTTATGATGCATATTATGATTTCGGCCTTTTCGGTGTTATGCTTTTTTCTTTAGTGTTGGGCCTGCTTTCTTCCCGGATTAAAGAGCTTTCAAGGAAAGAGAAGAATCCTTTTGGAGGCGCATTATATATCCAATTTGCTTTTTACTTTCTCTTTTCCTTTTTTACCACCTGGTTTTCCAATGCTTCCAGCATTTTTTACTTTGCTGTGACGCTTGTACTCGCAGTTCTATGGAAGGGCTTTGTTCATGAAAAAAATTCTGCTGTATCTTTATAAAATGCTTTTTCCTTTGGGGGTATGTTTTTTATTTCTGTATTTTCTCCCAAAGCTTTTGTTCTTTTTTCTTCCCTTTACCCTTGGGGCGATTATTGCCTTTTGCTTAAATCCTTTGATTTCATTTTTGCAAAAGAGATTTCCGTTTTTTAAGAAGAAGCAAATATCTCTGGTGCTGACTTTAGCTATTTTCGCTTTGTTTTTCTATCTTTGCTTTTGTCTTATGCAGCTGGGACTTCCCATGCTTAAGCAGCGTATTTCTCATTTGCCCTTGGAAATTCAGGATCTAAAGGGGCAATTGGAGAACGTGATAGAGGAAAATTTGCCCTACTTTCCTCCGTTCATCCAAAACCTGCTGTCGGATCTTCCGGGCACTTTAGACAGCTTAGGAAGAACCATGATGAATAAATGGACTTCTCCGGCTTTACAATTCTCCTTGCATGTGGTTAGCGGTTTGCCGGAGCTGTTCCTTTACCTGATTATTACTATACTGTCTGCCCTTTGCTTTTCTCAGGAAGGGGCAATGCTGTTATCGATTCTCCATCGAAATATTCCGGAGCAGTTCAGAAAATATATGCAGCTTCTTAAGGAGGACGGAAAAAAGATTTTAAAGGGTTATGTTTGGGCGCAAATTCAAATCATGTTTTGTGTGTTTATTCTCTTAAGCGTCGGTTTTTCCTTATTGAGAGTGGAGTTTGCGATTCCTCTGGCTTTTTTAACCGCTTTTTTGGATGCCCTCCCTGTTTTCGGCGTGGGTTTTATTATGTGGCCCTGGATGGCGCTGATTTTATTAAAGGGAAAATTTTTACTCTTTTTAGCTCTCTTATTGATTTACATTCTAAGCCAGATGATTCGACAGATTTTGCAACCGAAGATTATTGGAGATGCGGTAGGGCTGCCCCCTTTACTGGCTCTGATTTTTCTCTTTTTAGGCTATAAGCTTTACGGGATTTCCGGAATGGTTCTAGCCCTGCCTGTGGGTATGCTGTTGGTGCGTTTTTATCATTACGGAGCATTCTCCGGATTTTTCTCTGCCGGAAAGGCCCTTGGGAAAATGCTTTTAGACTATGCCGGTGTAAAGAAGGATGAGGAAGTGTAAATGAAGGAGAGCTGTCAAGAAAATCACATTTCATTGCCTGAGGAGTTTTGAGAAAGAATGAAAATCAGGCTGGGGCAGGATTGGGATGCTTTTTTAGAAGCCTGTTCTATGCCTCCGAAGCGAGGGCTTCGGCTGAACCTACAGAAAGTGGAGGCTCATCCGGATTTTCCCTTAAAAGATTGGAAGGAAAATTGGAAGCTGGAAGAGTTAATAAAAGAATCTACCAGAGAATATCTTTGTGATGAAGAGTATTTGCAAAGTATAGGAGTGCAAATCGGGCACGATGCCTACCATGAGGCAGGGCTTTATTATATTCAGGATCCTTCCGCCATGTCGGTGGTTCCTTACATGGAGCTTCGCCCCTTTGATTGCTGTCTGGATCTTTGTGCAAGTCCGGGAGGAAAGAGCTTACAGATTGCCGATCGCCTAAAGACAGAGGAAGGCGGAATCCTTCTCTCCAACGAATTCATTATGGAAAGAGCCAAAAATCTTTCCAAAAATGTGGAACGTATGGGCTATAGCCATGTGGCGGTAAGCTCCTGCTCCGCAGAAGAGCTGGAAGAGCAATTTCCGGACTTCTTTTCCAGAATTTTGGTGGATGCGCCCTGTTCCGGAGAGGGGATGTTTCGGAAAAATCCGGAGGCTATAGCGGATTGGTCCTTAGAGAAGGTTTCCCAATGTGCGGTCTTACAAAGAGAGATTCTGGACCATGCCATAGGAATGCTTAGAGAGGGTGGGCTTTTGGCCTATTCCACCTGTACATTTTCCGAGGAGGAAAATGAAGGAATGCGGGAATGGATTATAGAAAAGCATCCGGAGCTCAGCTTTTTAGGAGAGAGGCATCTTTACTTTCATAACAGTGTGGGAGAAGGACAATACTTTGCCATATTTCGTAAGCAGGGAAATGACCTAAAGAGAGAGGATGTGGACACTTCTAAGCTTTCCATGCTGTGGGAAAAGAAGGCAAAAAAATATTTTTATTATCCCTCATCTTTAAAATGCTTCTTGTCCTTGCCGCTCCTTCGTATCGGCGTTGCCGTACTGGAAGAGGGAAAGAAGGGATGGGAATGGAGCCACAGCTTAAGCCATGCTATCGACCTTCCTAAATGGGGAGAGGCTCTTACAAAGCTTCCGGAAAAATCGGTGGAGACTAAATTGCTTTACAGACTCTCCTTAGCCAAAGAAGACAGAAGGGTAGAGGCGTATCTTAATGGACAAGAAATTACGGTAGAGAAAGAAGAGCTTCGGAATTTCTTATGGCTGATAGGAAAGGCAAGGGAAACAATAAAAAAAGTAATATAGAAAGCGATAAAAAAAGCGACAAAGAAAGTGATAAAGGATTGGCTCTATGTACCTGCGACGGACTTCCTTTGGGCTTTGGATATTACCGAAACGGAAGGCTTAGAAACCTCTATCCTAAGGGAATACGCTTTAAAAAATAGAAGCATATATTAAAAGTTTGTTATTTCTTTGGCTTGAATTAGATTTTGCTATCGTTTACAATAAGCCATGTTAAAAGGGCAATTTGCCCCCAAAATAGAAATGGAGGAAGATTATGGATCAGCGTAACTCTTTGGCAAGGAAGCGTATAGAGGCCTTGCTGGATGAATCCAGTTTTGTGGAAATCGGTGCCCATGTTTGCAGCAGAAGTACGGATTTTAATTCCGGTGAGAAACAGGAAGCATCGGATGGAGTCATTTGTGGATATGGCAGTATTTCCGGTAAGCCGGTATATATTTATGCACAAGACAGAGAAGTACTCTCCGGAAGTATCGGAGAGATGCATGGAAAGAAGATTGCCGGTCTCTATGATACAGCCATGAAAATGGGCTGCCCTGTGGTGGAATTACTGGATTCCAGCGGACTTCGTATTCCGGAAGCCACAGATGCTATTTTTGCCCTTTCCACCATTTACGAGAAAAAGGCAAAGGCAAAGGGCCTGGTTCCCCAATATACCGTGATTTTCGGACAGGTAGGAGGAGGTCTTGCCATTCTTCCTTCCCTTTCCAACTTTTCCTTTATGGAAAAAGAGGAGGCCAGATTATTTCTTACCGCTCCTGACGGGGTGGAGGGCAATAAGGATGAGGCTTTTGCGAAAGCGGAAGCTCAGGCTAAGCAGGGAAATCTTGACTTTTACGGGACGGAAGAGGAAATCTTTACAGAAATCCGTAAGGCGTTTGCTTTTTTACCTGCCAATAATGAAGATGCCGCTTATCAGGAGGATGTGGAAGACAGCTTAAACCGCAGTGTGGAGGGCTTCTTTGCATTGGCACCGAGAGAGGCACTGGAAACTCTTTCGGATGAAGGAAGAATCTTTGAAGTAAAGTCTCATTTTGGAGAAGGGGCGGTTACTGCCTTTATTTCCTTAAACGGACAGACTGTGGGTGCGGTGGCTACTAATGGTGAGCCTTTACATTGGAAGGCAGTGGAAAAGATGGATCAATTCCTTCGATTCTGTAATAGCTATTCTATTCCTATCCTGACAGTGTGTGATGTGCCGGGCTTTGAAAACTGCTCATGCAATGAAAAGCACATGGCAAAGGCTATGGCAAGTCTTCTTTCCATCTATGGAAATGCTTCTGTGCCTATGGTGAGCCTTGTGAAGAAGGCTATCGGTTCCGCAGGAGCGGCGATTGGCAGCAAGGGACTGGGCGTGGACTTGGTTTATGCATATCCCGAGTCTGAGATTTCCATTATGGATGCCAAGTACGCAGCGGATATTTTGTATCCTGAAAAATCCGCTTCCGAGAGAGAAGAGGAAAGTAAGAAATTTTTAGCAGAGAAATCTTCTGCCTTAGCGGCGGCAAAGAGAGGCTATGTGGATGATTTGATTTTACCGGAGGAAAGCCGTCAAAGAATTATTTCCGCCTTTGAAATCTTATACGGAAAGGCTAACTTTGATTTTCATAAAAAATTTGGAAGCAACTAGGAGGGGAAAATGAAGAAAATAAAGAAAACATTCCTCCTATGTGCTTTGCTCCTGTCCTTCTTTTTGCTTTCCTGCGGAAAGCAGACTGTGGAAGCGGAAGCCTTGGATTCTTCCACATCGGCTGAACTTGAACAAACGATAGAGCAGTATTTTACCTCTATGGTAACCCAGGATGAGAGCAGTCTTAATCAGGGGATTCAGGAGGCCTACAAGGCTAAGGAAGAGGTTCTCTATAATGCCTTAAATAATTTCAAGAATGACAAAGAGGAGCTTGGAGAATTTCAGGAGGTCAAGGAGAACATTGTCACAAAAGAGAATGGAGAATACAAGTTTCATCTTGTGGCACAGTTCGAAAAAAGAAAATTAGACTTTGATGCATCTTTAAAAGAGGATTACAGCGGCTTCACCTCCATGAGCTTTGTTCCGGAGTACAGTATGGAAGAGAAGATGGCTTCCGCCGGACAAAATCTCTTGGTGGGCATGGGAATGGTTTTTGCCGTACTCATTTTCATTGCCTGGATTATCAGCCTGTTTAAGTACATTCACATTTGGGAAGAAAAACACCAAGAGAAAAAGGCTAAGAGAAAGATGCCGGCTCCTACAGCTAAGGCGGTAGAAAAGCAAGTTCCCAAGCGCGTGGTTCCTGTTGTAGAAAAAGAAGAGGGTATCCCTGAGGATGTATTAAGCATTGTAATGATGGCGGCTATTGAGGCCTATGAAGCGGAGCAGGTCGTGGAAAATCCTTTTAAGGATGCCAAGGAATTAAACAACGGTCTGGTGGTTCGTTCGATTAGAAGACGGAGATAAGGAGAGATTATGAAGCAGTATACAATTACAGTAAACGGTGTAGCTTATGATGTAACAGTAGAGGAGAAAAACGGCGGTGTTGTTTCCGCTCCAAAGGCAGTGGAGAAATCCGCGCCTGCAGCTTCTGCGCCTGCAGCTTCTGCTCCTGTAGCCTCCGCACCTGCAGCATCTGCTGCCAAGGAAGGCAATGTGGCAGTATCCGCGCCTATGCCCGGAAAGATTCTTGCGGTAAAGGCGAAAGAAGGAGATAGTGTAAAGGCAGGAGACGTACTTCTTGTTTTGGAAGCCATGAAGATGGAAAACGACATTGTAGCTCCACAGGATGGTGTTGTAGCAAGCATTAACGTAAAGGTGGGAGACAGCGTGGAATCCGGTGCGAAATTGGCCAGCTTAAACGCATAAAGTTAGGATAGGAGGATATTTTCATGAATATAGTAGAGACCTTATCCAATCTACTACAGCAAACGGCCTTCTTTCATCTTACTCCGGGAAATTACCTGATGATTCTTGTTGCCCTTGTTTTCCTGTATCTGGGAATTGCCAAGGGCTTTGAGCCCTTATTGATGGTACCTATTGCTTTCGGAATGCTTTTGGTAAATATCTATCCGGATATTATGTTAAGCCCGGAAAAGTCTATCAATGGAACCGGGGGGCTTTTATGGTATTTCTTCCGTTTAGATGAGTGGACCATTTTACCGTCTTTGATTTTCCTGGGAGTGGGAGCCCAGACGGACTTCTCCCCGTTGATTGCCAACCCCATCAGCTTCTTACTGGGAGCGGCGGCACAGTTCGGTATTTATGCAGCTTACTTTATCGCCATTTTCCTTGGCTTTAACGGAGCGGCGGCTGCGGCAATTTCCATCATCGGAGGAGCGGACGGTCCAACCTCCATCTTCCTTTGCAATAAGCTGGGACAGACGGCATTGCTGGGACCTATTGCGGTTGCGGCGTACAGCTATATGTCTTTGGTTCCTATCATCCAGCCTCCTATTATGCGGGCTTTAACCACCAAGGAAGAGCGGATGTGTAAGATGGAGCAGTTAAGACCGGTTTCCAAGCTGGAAAAAATTCTGTTCCCCATTGTGGTAACCATTGTGGTTTGTTTGATTTTACCCACCACAGCACCCCTTGTAGGTATGCTGATGCTGGGAAATCTGTTTAAAGAATCCGGCGTGGTAAAGCAGTTAACGGATACTGCGGCAAATGCCATGATGTATATTGTGGTTATTTTACTGGGAACCTCTGTTGGGGCAACCACCTCCGCAGAAGCTTTTTTAAATGTAAATACCTTAAAGATTGTTTTCTTGGGACTGGTAGCCTTTGCCTTCGGAACAGCGGCAGGTGTACTTCTCGGAAAAGTGATGTACTATGCTTCCGGAAAGAAGATTAATCCGTTAATCGGTTCTGCCGGCGTTTCCGCAGTACCTATGGCGGCAAGAGTATCCCAAAAGGTGGGAGCGGAATCAGATCCGACCAACTTCCTTTTAATGCATGCCATGGGACCGAATGTGGCAGGTGTTATCGGAACGGCGGTTGCAGCAGGAATCTTTATGGCTGTGTTTGGAGTGAAATAGAAAGGGGAAATATGGCAAAAGTTAAGATTACGGAGACCGTGCTGAGAGACGCGCATCAGTCCTTGATTGCCACAAGAATGCCCAGTGAATTAATGGAGCCTATTTTGGACAAGATGGATCAGGTAGGATATCATGCGGTGGAATGCTGGGGAGGAGCAACCTTTGATGCCTGCCTGCGTTTCCTAAAGGAAGATCCCTGGGAAAGACTTCGGATGTTGAAAAGACATTTTAAGAATACGAAGCTGCAAATGTTGTTCCGCGGACAGAATATCTTAGGTTACAATCACTATGCAGATGATGTGGTGGAGTATTTTGTAGAAAAATCCATCGCCAACGGTATTGATGTGATTCGTATTTTCGACTGTTTAAATGATATTCGAAATCTGGAAACTGCCGTTAAGGCCACTAGAAAAGAAGGGGGACATGCCCAGATTGCCCTTTGCTATACTTGGGAGATGCCTATACCCTGGAATACTGGGAGAACCTGGCAAGAGATGTGGAAAATCTCGGTGCGGATTCCCTTTGCATTAAGGATATGGCGGGATTACTTCTTCCGAAGGAGGCTACAGAGCTTGTTGGGGCTTTAAAGAGAGGAACTTCACTTCCTATCGAAATGCATACCCACTACACCTCAGGTATGGCTTCCATGACCTATTTAAAGGCTATCGAAGCGGGAGCGGATATTATTGATACCGCATCCACTCCGCTGGCTATGGGAACTTCCCAGCCCTCCACAGAGGTTATGGTGGCGGCTTTGCAGGGCACCGAGTATGATACAGGCCTTGATCTGGACAAGCTCATCGAGATTTCCAATTATTTCCAGCCCTACCGGGAGGAATGTATCAAATCCGGCCTCCTTTCCACAAAGGTTTTGGGGGTAGACATTAAGGCCTTAAAGTATCAGGTTCCGGGAGGAATGTTATCCAACCTGATTTCCCAGCTTCATCAGGCAGGAAAGGACGAGAAGCTACAGGAGGTTTTGGAGGAGGTTCCAAGAGTGCGTAAGGACTTCGGAGAGCCGCCACTGGTTACTCCTTCTTCTCAGATTGTAGGAACGCAGGCGGTGATGAATGTTATTACCGGAGAGCGTTATAAGATGGTTCCCAAGGAGTCTTACAGCTTGTTGCGGGAGAGTTCGGAAGAACCGTAAAGCCTATGGATGAAGGAATGCTGAAGAAGGTCTTAAAGGGAGAGAAGCAGATGACAGATCGCCCAGCAGACCATATTCCGCCACAGCTTGAGCAGTTTAAGGAAGAGTGTAAGGAGTGGACACAGCAGCCGGAGGACGTATTGTCTTATGCATTATTCCCTCAGGTGGCCAAGGATTACTTCCAGTATAGAGATGCCCAGAAATCCGGTATCGCGTTAAAGAACGCGGATAAAGAAAATAAAGCCTACCCGGTGTAAAAAGAGGTAGGTTCTCGCTAGTCTCGCCTTGACTGAGCAGTGGTTTTGTTAACCACTGCTCACTTTGCTTTGCAAAGCAAATTCCTTCGGAAGTTGGTCTGCAACAGGACGACTTTTCTGATGAAAAGTCTGTCCTTTCGGATACTAAGCGAAAAACTACGTTCCACTTGTTTTTCGCAAGTACCGGTGGGCTCAGACTACCCCGCATTCAGACCTATATTGTCGAAAATTTCTTCCGAATTTTGATTTTTGCAGCCCTTTTTTGCTTCCTTCTACATTATTTTAGAGTCTATAGGCAGAGGAGTATCAGATTTGTCACTTCTAGGATAGCTTTTGATAAGGGATAATCTGAGCCCGTCGGCTCTTAGCTTTTGTTTTGTAAAAGCTTAGAGCCGTTACGTGGCGAGGTTAGCGAGAGCGTGTCCCGTTCCAAAAGCTATACGGTAGAGGATAAATTCATTCCAGCTATGATCTCTTCATAGCCTTGTTCATTACGTTTCTTTGTCATTTGTCTGAATAATTCCAAGAAGCATTGACGGGAGGAAATAAAAAAATTAAAATGATGCAAGAAAATCTTCATTGAAAATTATTTTTTAATCTTTATAATTTCCGATAGAATTGCAGATGTATAAAGACAGGGATTTTTTCCCTGATGGATCACAAAGAGATGTCTCTTCGAGAACATCCTTCTTTGGCGTAAAGGGCAGGGAGAAAAATGAGAAGAACAAGTTGGAGACGTTTTATAAGTTTAGGATTAATCTTGAGCAGTATTTTTGCTACGCAAGCTTTTGCTGCAGAAAAGGATGCCGTAATTAAGGGCAGTATGGTCAATGTAAGGGCTGAAGCCAATAAAAACAGCAGAAAGGTGACGAACCTTTATTCCAATACAGCCGTAAAAGTAGGGGATCCGGTACAAAACTCCTCCGGAGAAAGCTGGTATCCGGTTAGCTTCCAGGGGGGGAATGGCTATATTCGTTCCGATTTTGTGAAATTTCCTGTTCAATACCAAAGGGATGAGGCCTTTGAGAACGCTTTGAATCAACAGGGCTTTCCGGAAGCCTATAAGGACGGCTTAAGAGCCCTTCATGCAGAGTTCCCTAACTGGCAGTTTAAGGCTTTACATACCAATTTGGATTGGCAGAGAGTTTTAGACGGTGAAATGGAAGGAACAGGAAGTCTTGTAGACAAGAATGCTATTTCATCCTGGAAGTCCACCGAGCAGGGAAAATATGACTGGAATACAGGAACATGGGTAGGATTTGACGGTCCTACCTGGGTTGGTGCCTCCAGACAATTAACCGCGTACTATATGGATCCCAGAAACTTTTTGGATGAGTCCTACATTTTCCAATTCTTACTCCATAGCTATAATCCGGAGGAGCAAACCAGAGACGGTTTGGTAGCTATGCTAAAGGGCAGCTTTATGGATAGCGGAAGTCAAGCCGGTGGAAATGGGGGAAACAGCGGAGGAGATGCTTCCTCTACCCAGAGTTCAACGGAAACAGTAGTTATTTCCAACGAAGGACCGGGAACAAACTTATCCAATGCGGAGGGAACGGTTATTCCTTCCGAAACCACAGCGGCATCTACAGACAATACCAATACAAACAGCGGAACCAATGCAGGCGGTGTGGATTATGTGAGTATCATTATGAAGGCTGCAGAGCAGTCTAAGCAGAATCCCTATGTTCTGGCCTCCATGATTTTACAAGAGCAGGGAAAAGGAACCAGCGGTTCTATTTCCGGAAGCAGCGGACATTATAATTATTTTAATATCGGAGCTTACCAGGACGGAAAGATGGGAGCCATCGAGAGAGGTATCTGGTATGCCAAGCAAAGTGGTAGCTATATGCGTCCCTGGAATACCAGAGAAAAGTCCATTGTGGGCGGAGCGCAGTTCTTTGCGGAAAATTATATGAATGCGGGACAGAATACTTTGTATCTTAAGAAGTGGAATGTACAGGGTTCCAACCTGTTTAAGCATCAGTACATGACCAATGTACAGGGCGCTGCAGAGGAAGGAGCCAAGTTATCCTCCGCTTACAGCAAGGATATGAAAAATAAAGCGCTGGTTTTCTCCATCCCTGTATATAAGGATATGCCGGGACAGAAAGAGCCGATTCCTACCGGTGATGAGAAGCCCACAAGAAAAGACAGTGGAAGCAGTTCCGGAAATACCTCGGGAAGCGGAAACGGCGCAGCAAACAATGCCGGAAATACAAGCGCCAATGGAAACAGCAGTAGCACAGCAGGGAAGACTGAAAGCGGTGTAGAAGTAGTGGAGATTGGGAAGAGTCCTCTTGGTTAAAAAGTCTTGAAAGAATTCTCTTCTTTCAGTAAAATATAACGGAATATGTCGAGTAAAACTTCGGGTACTGTCAGAGGATGGAAAGACTCGAATCAGAGGAATTTGAGGAAATAATAATGAAATCATTACAATATATACTTTATACTTGCCTGCTCAGCCTTCTGTTTTCCATGGCTGTTTTTGCGGCAGACGGACAGCTAAGCTTCTCCGATCCGACGGGTAAGGTGGGAGAAGAAATCACGGTGAATATGAAGATTAAAAGTGATACTCCCTTAGCCAGAGTGGATATCACCCTTCGCTATGACAGTAATGCATTACAGTTTGTCAGCGGAACGAACGCTGATGGAGGCGCAGGAACACTGCGTGTACATGGTACCGGCGATAATTCCGTAGCAAATACCCTGGCCTTTGCTTTGAAATTCAAGGCAGCTTCCGCAGGACAGTCCAGTATTACGGTAGAAAAACAGGAAATATACAGTGGGGATGAAAGTCTTTTAAACCTTACCCATGTGGGAAAGGGCGCTGTAAATATTACTGCGGAAGAAACAAGCAGTGAAAGTGCGGCGGAAACCTCGGCCTCTGCAGAAGAAAGTGAAGAGGCGGAGACCAAGAACGAGGGGGTTAAGCTTACCGCAAAGGATAAGAGCATTACCATTATGAATCCCGGCTCCGATGTAAAGATTCCGGATGGCTTTTGGGAAAGCACCATTGATGTAGACGGCCATCAGGTAAAGGGATGGGTATGGAAGGCCGATACAGAGCATCAGTACATCATTGTTTATGGAATGAACGATGCTGGGGATTTACATTTTTATCGTTATGACTTAAAGGAAAAAACCATTCAGCGGTATTTTCAGGATCCTTTAGAGGCTGAGCAGAAGAAAAATGCGGAAAGCTATCCGACTTTATTGACTCAATATGATACTTTGGTAGGAAAATATAATGTTCAGACCATCTTAAGCATAGTTTTTGCCTTAGTGGCTTTGCTTCTTGCCGCCCTATCCATCTTCCTGTGGCAGACACGTAGCAGATTGAAAAAAGTTATTGCCTTCCAGAAAGAAACCTTGGAGCGAGAGCGAAAGGAAAGCCGACCCAATGTAGAGCGTTTCTCTTTAAAGGAGGAATTTCCCATGAAGGAAAAGGATTTCCCCGAGGAAGAGGAAGAAGAGGGAAGAACCAAGCTGATTGGACGCAGACCCAATGTGCATCATGAGGGTGAAAACGGATCCGATATTGAAGATGCGGATTTAGGAGCCACCAGAGCGATTTCCTTATCTGCAGAAGATAAGAAGCGATTGGCGGACAAAGAGAAGCATAAAAAAGAGGATTCTTTGGAGCATACCAAAGAAGTAGAGCTGGAAATCGAAGAACTGTAAGAGACTGTTTATCATGCAGTATAGCCATAAAAGTAGGATTTGTCCTAGAGCTATACTGCATGAATTTTTTTATCTATGAAAATTTTTCTCATAGGACTCCTTCACAGATTATTCAAAAAGCTTTGCTATCATGATAAAATATTTAGATTCAATCAGAAAATTTTAACTGGACAACACTGCTTTTAGGGACTATAAAAGCAGAAACAGTATTGTATAGAAAAGGATAGGGTGGAGAAGATGAATCAGTTTACGATACAGGCGCAAAGGTCTTTACAACTTGCCATAGAGGTGGCTGAAGAGTGTCATCATCAATATATTGGAACAGAGCATATCCTCTTAGGACTTGTACGGGAAGGTACAGCCGTTGCCGGAAAGGTTTTAAAGGCAAACGGTGTTACGGAAGAAAAGATTGCGGATATGATTGCCAAGTTTATGGTTAGCGGAGAAAGCGGTGTTTCTCTTGCAGATCCCAGCGGCTATACCCCATCTGCCAAGAGAGTTCTGGAGCAGGCGATGCAGGAAGCCAGAGAGGGACAGTCCCGTCTGGTGGGAACCGAGCATCTTTTGATGGCCATTTTGAAGGATGGAAACTGTGTGGCATCCCGAATTATTTCAACTTTGGGTGTTTCCATGCAGAAGATTTATACCCAGCTGAATTCCGCCATTGGAAGAGACAATCTGGTGGAAGAGAGAAATAATAGAGAGAAGGAAGTACGATCCGTGCAGACGCCGACATTGGATCAGTATTCCCGGGATCTTACCGCTCTTGCAAAGGAAGGAAAGCTGGACCCTGTGGTTGGTCGCGGACAGGAAATTATGCGGATGATTCAGATTCTGTCCAGAAGAACCAAGAATAATCCCTGCCTTGTGGGAGAACCGGGGGTAGGAAAGACTGCTGTGGTGGAAGGTCTGGCCAATAAAATTGCGGCAAAGGATGTTCCGGACAGTATTTTAAAAAAGCGTTTATTAACCTTGGACTTATCTGCCATGGTGGCAGGCTCCAAATACCGTGGAGAGTTTGAGGAAAGAATTAAAAAGGTGATTCAAGAGGCAAGAACAGACGGTGAAGTGCTTCTCTTTATTGATGAGATTCATACCATCATCGGAGCGGGAGGCGCTGAGGGAGCCTTGGATGCTGCCAATATTTTAAAGCCTGCTCTGGCCAGAGGAGAGCTGCAGATTATCGGTGCAACCACTTTGGAGGAGTATAGAAAGCATATCGAAAAGGATGCGGCACTGGAAAGACGTTTTCAGCCGATTACCATTGAAGAACCAACGGAAGAGGAAAGCATCAAGATTCTGGAAGGTATCAAAGAGCGCTACGAAGAGCATCATCAGGTAGTGATTGAAGAAGAGGCTATTCTGGCGGCGGTAAAGCTTAGCGCCCGCTATATTAACGATCGATATTTGCCGGATAAGGCCATTGATTTAATCGATGAGGCTGCTTCCAAAATTCGCATTTTAAATAGCGGAGAGCCTGCAGCCATCAAGAAACTAAGAGCCCAGATTGCAGAATTTGAAGAAGAAAAGGAAGATTGCATTCGTAGGGAAGATTTTGAAGGGGCTTCTCAGATTAAGAGAAAACAGGAACAGAAAAGAAAGCGCCTGAGCAAGGAACTGGAGCTTTGGAAGAAGGAAAGGGAAGAGAATCGTCTTCACGTTCGGGAGTCGGACATTGCCCAGGTGGTTTCCGATTGGACGAAGATTCCTACCAAGAAGCTGGAAGAAACGGAGACGGAAAGATTGAAGAATCTTGAAAATCTTCTTCACGAAAGAGTGATTGGTCAGAATGAGGCGGTGAAGGCTGTTGCGCAAGCCATCAAGAGAGGTCGTGTAGGCTTAAAGGATCTAAGCGTCCCATCGGCTCCTTTATGTTCCTTGGGCCTACCGGAGTGGGAAAGACAGAGCTGTCCAAGGCTATTGCGGAGGTGATTTTCGGCTCTGAACAAAATCTTATCCGTGTAGATATGTCGGAGTACATGGAAAAATACAGTGTTTCCAAGATGATCGGGTCTCCTCCCGGATATGTGGGTTATGATGAGGGGGGACAGCTTTCCGAGAAGGTGAGAAGAAATCCCTACTCCGTAATTCTTTTTGATGAGATTGAGAAGGCCCATCCGGATGTGTTGAACATTCTTTTACAGGTGCTGGATGACGGCCATATTACCGATTCTCAGGGACGAAAGGTTTCCTTTAAGAATACCATCATTATCATGACCTCCAATGCAGGGGCGGAGCAGATTATCAGCCCGAAAAAGTTAGGCTTTGATACGACTCCCGGACAGCTGGATAAAGACTATCAATATATGAAGAATAAGGTATTGGAAGAGCTGAAAAATCTGTTCAGACCGGAGTTTTTAAATCGTATTGATGAAATCATTGTCTTTAGGCCCATCAGTAAGGAGGATATGTCGAAGATTTTGGATATCCTTCTGTCTCAGTTGTATAAGAGGGCAAAGGGAGAATTGGATCTTGGCTTACGTTTAGATAAGGGAGCCAAGGACTTCCTGGTGGAAAAGGGCTATGATCCCAAGTTTGGTGCAAGACCCTTAAAGAGAACCATCCAAACCCAGGTGGAGGACTTACTGTCTGAAGCCATTTTAGAGGGTGAGATTCCCCAGGGCTCTTTGGTTACCGTGAAAATGGACAGAACCGGAGAGAAATTAAAGACCAGCATTAGAAAAAGGAAGGAAGAATGCCAAAAAGTTTAAATCTTTTTTTCTGTAAGGAATGTGGTTATGAGACCATCAAATGGTTGGGACAGTGTCCTTCCTGTAAGGCCTGGAACTCCATGGTGGAGGCTCCAAAAGAAAGTAAAAAAAGACCGGGGGGAGCAGGGACTATGCTTCCCCTGAAAAAGGCAGAGGCGAAAAAGCTGGGGGAAATCCCTTTAGATAAGGAAGATCGTATTTCCACCGGCTTCGGAGAGCTGGATAGAGTATTGGGAGGTGGCCTGGTGGCCGGCTCCCTCGTTTTATTAGGAGGAGATCCGGGAATCGGAAAATCCACCATTTTCCTCTCCGTAAGCCTGCACCTGGCTTCCAAGGGAGGAAAGAGAGTTCTCTATGTCTCCGGTGAGGAATCCCTAAAGCAGATTAAGCTTAGAGCCAATCGCATGGGAGAAGTGGAAGGAGAGCTTTATTTCCTGTCCGAAAGTAATTTAAATCAGCTCTTAGATGTGGTGGAGGAAAGGGAGATTGATTTTCTGGTGATTGACTCCATCCAAACCATGTTCTTGGAAGAGGTGACAGCCTCTCCCGGTTCCGTCAGTCAGGTGCGAGAGTGTACCTCCTTCTTACTCCGCCTTGCCAAGGAGCGAGGGATTACCATTGCTGTGATAGGTCATGTGACCAAGGATGGAAATGTTGCCGGCCCGAAGATTTTAGAGCATATGGTGGATGTGGTTTTGTATTTTGAGGGAGAGCAGAACAGTCAGCTGCGTATTTTGCACGGACAAAAAAATCGTTTTGGTTCCACCAATGAAATTGCCGTTTTTACGATGGAAGAAAAGGGGCTATGCGAGGTGGAAAATCCCTCCGCCTTACTTTTGGCTGGCCGTGCTCTGGATTGCTCAGGATCCATAGTGTCCTGCGGCCTGGAAGGCACCAGACCGATTCTTATGGAAATCCAGGCGCTTTTGGTGCCTACTAACTTCGGCCTTCCCAGAAGAACTGCAAACGGTATGGATTATAATCGTTTGCATATGCTCCTGGCTGTGATGGAAAGGCGTTTAGGCATTGAGTGCTCTAAGTTCGATGCCTATATCAATATTGCCGGAGGCTTAAAGATTTCTGAGCCTTCCATTGATTTGGCGGTGCTTTTGGCTTTGGTTTCCAGTTACAGAAATATTTCTATTCCGGAGGATACTATGGTCTTTGGAGAGGTAGGATTGTCCGGAGAAATTCGTGGAGTAAGCCATAGTGAATCCAGAATCGAAGAAGCCATTCGACTGGGCTTTAAAAGAATTCTCTTACCGGCTTACCATGCGCCCACACAGGGGAAAAAGAGAGACATTAGCTTGATTCCGGTAAAAAATATAAGAGAGGCATTGACAATCTTCAAAAAATAGCATAGAATCATACCGTTGCTTTTTTAAAGCAGAGGGGATTAGTTCAATGGTAGAGCAACGGTCTCCAAAACCGCCGATGGGGGTTCGAATCCCTCATCCCCTGCTACTAAGAAACCCTAGGAATTAAGCCTAAAGTGGCTTGAAACCTAGGGTTTTTGCTTACTTTTAGAATCTTGCAAACAAATACACAAATCCTGAACCGAACATATCCGCCATGGAGTGTACCAGCACTACCGGCAAGAGATTTTTGATTCTATAGGTATAGAAGTAATAGTACAAAAGTCCGAATACTACGCCGATAATAATGGCGGAGGTCATGCCCTGATAGGTGTGGAAGGATATTCGAATAATCGTGGAGTAAAGCAGGGTTTGCCATTTGTATTTTTGGTCTACGGTGCCCAATAATCCCAAAAAGAAGAATTCTTCATAGAAGGCATTTAATAAAGCATAGATAATGGCAACGGGGCTTAAGGCGGCTATTTTCCGAAATAACTCAAAGAAATCCATGGAAAGAAGAACTTCCTTGGTGAAGTAGTTATAGCCGTTGTCAAAGAGAAGGTAAAGAACGTCTGCACTTAGTCCCATAATCGCAAGCAATACAAAGTACCAGGGAATCACGGAGAGCTTAAAGCGGAAGGGGATTTGTTTAAAATCAAAGTTACGAACAATCAGATACAGAAAAACCAAAAGCAGCATAAAGAACTGGAATTGCAGGTTGCTGGAATAAGCTACCCCTTCAGTGGCGGTATCCACGGTTTCCGCTACTGTTTTCGTAATGCTTTCCGTATTTTGACTAAGAAGGATGGGGGAGAGGGGGAAAGCGTAAAACATAGCAGACTTTACAGCATTTAGGCTGTCCAGAAATAGCTGATTGGAGCGAATAATAAATTCTCCGAATAAAATCAAGCTAATGATGATGACATCATAGAAACGAAGATTCTTGGTTTTTTCTTTGGGGAAAATGAATTGACGAATAGACATGCTGCTCCTTTCTTTCCGCTAAGCAATTTAAAGGATAGAAAACTTACAGTTCCATCAGTGCATTGCTATTTTAGCCGTATCTTTGCTATTATAGCAAGGAAAAATCTCTTAAAAAGGAGAGGAAAGAGGAAGATTCTATGGCAGGAAGTATTGTAAATATAGAAAAAGGCAGCAAAAGCTTTCAAAATAAAGTTTTGTTTTCCGATGCCCAGTTCTCGATTCAAGAAGGAGAGAAGGTGGCATTAATCGGAAGAAACGGAGGAGGGAAGTCTACTCTGCTTCGGATTATTGCCGGAGAAGAAGAGCTGGATAGCGGAAGCATTGTACGAAGAAGGAGCTTAAAAATCAGCTATCTTACTCAGGAAAGTCATTTTCCGGAGGAGAAGAGTATTTTGGAGGCTCTGGTAGAGAACTTTGCCCTTCGTATGGGAGAGCAGGAAAGAGAGGCTTTTGGAAAGAAGGTTATGCAGGAGATTGGTTTGGATGATTTCTATTCTCCCTGCAAGATTTTATCCGGAGGACAGAAGAAACAGCTGGCTCTTTTGGCGGCCCTAAACACAGAGCCGGATTTGCTGCTTTTGGACGAGCCTACCAACCACTTGGATGAGGAAATGGCGGAGTGGCTGGAGGAAAAATTAAAGCGCTTTAAGGGGGCGATTTTGCTGGTGAGTCATGACCGCTATTTTTTGGATACGGTTTGTGATGTGATTGTGGAGCTGGAAAGAGAAGGCTTTACTCGCTACGAATGCTCCTACTCCTCTTATTTGGAAAGAAAGGCAGAGAGATTCAATATCGAAAAGGCTCAGGAAAGAGCCAGACAAAGTCTGCTTCGGAAAGAATTGGCCTGGGTGCGAAGAGGCGCAAAGGCCAGAACCACCAAACAAAAGGGACGACTGCAACGCTATGAAAAGCTTTCCCAAATGCATGGTCCAACGGAGGAGGAAGAGCTGAGCCTTGCCTCCATTTTCGTGCGTCTGGGGAAGAGTACCATAAACTGTGAAAACCTGACAAAACGCTATGGGGATAAGCTTTTATTCTCCGATTTCAGCTATAATTTTTTACGGAATGACCGTATCGGCATTATCGGGAAGAACGGGGCAGGAAAGTCTACCCTGATGAAGGCGATTTTGGGAGAGATTCCGGTGGATGAGGGAAAGGTGGAAATCGGACAAACCGTGCGGATTGCCTATTTTCGTCAGGAAAATGAAGATTTGCCGGAAAAGGAAAGGGTAATCGACAGCATTAAGGAGATTGCGGAATATCTGCCCACAAAGGAAGGTTTGATTTCCGCCTCCCAAATGGCGGAGCGTTTCCTTTTTTCTCCGGAAATGCAGTACGCCCCCATTGAGAAGCTTTCCGGCGGAGAAAAGAGAAGACTGTATCTACTTCGCATTTTGATGTCCGCCCCCAATGTGCTGTTCCTGGATGAGCCCAGCAATGACTTGGATTTAAACAGCCTGATTGTTCTGGAGGATTTTTTGGACAGCTTTCCGGGCATTGTGTTTGTGATTAGCCATGACCGATATTTTCTGGATCGTACGGTGAATCGTCTCTTTATTTTTCAGGAAAATGGACAGATTCGCCAGTTTGAGGGAGGCTATACTGACTATCAGGTACAGCTTTTGAAGGAAAAGGAAGAGGCGGAAAATGTAGAAAAGGGTAGTAAAGCAGAGTCCAAAGAGGATAGAGGAGAAGAAAAGTCCGAGGGGGATAAGAAGAAATCCTGGCAGGGTGCAAGGCTTTTAAAGATGAGCTATCAGGAGAAGAAGGACTTTGAGCATATCGAAGAAGAGATTGCCAAATTGGAGGAGGAGCTTGCCTTTATAGAAAAGGAAAGCGAAGCCAATGGCAGGGATTACGTCTATCTTGCGAAACTACAGGAGCAAAAGGAAGAAGCAGAGGGAAAGCTTTTGGAAAAATATGAGCGATACGAGTATTTGACGGAGCTTCAGAAACGAATTGATGCCGGGGAAAAGGTTTAAAGTTCATACAAAGGATTAAGGAAAAGACCAAGGAAAAGACCAAGGAAAAGACCAAGGAAAAGACCAAGGAAAAGACCAAGAGAAAGATTAAGGAAAAGATCAAGAAAAGATTAAGCGAAAGATTGAGCGAAAGATTAAAGCAAACATTTTTAGAACAAATGTTTGCTTTTTTTATTTACAAAAACAAATGTTTGGTTTTTAGAATAAGAGAAGAAAGGAAGAAGAATGGAGATAGAGCCATGGATGTGTATGGGGAAGTGCAAAAGGAAAGAAAATGTCACTATATGGCCATTGATTTAAAGTCTTTTTATGCTTCCTGCGAGTGCAGAGAAAGAGGCTTGGATCCTATGGATGCTTATTTGGTGGTGGCAGATGGAGAAAGGACGGAAAAAACCATCTGCCTTGCAGTAAGTCCTGCCCTAAAGGCCTACGGTGTTCCGGGAAGAGCCAGACTCTTTGAAGTAGTGGAAAAGGTACGAAAGATCAATTACCAAAGGTCGAAGCTTTACGGAGGACAGCCCCTTGTGGGAAAGTCCTGCTTTGATTCAGATTGTAAAGCCTATCCTTTTTTGGCAGTAAACTATATTACGGCTCCTCCCAGGATGGCTTTATACATGGCTTACAGCAGGCGGGTTTATGAGGTGTATTTGGAATTTGTTTCTAAAGAGGATATTCATGTCTATTCCGTGGATGAGGTTTTTATGGATCTTAAGCCATATGAAAGAATTTATCAAAAAAGCAGTAGAGCCTTGGCGGAAGAGATTTGCAGAAGAGTTTATGAGGAGGTAGGGATGATTGCCACCGTCGGTTTAGGGGAGAATCTGTATCTGGCCAAGGTAGCTATGGATATTGAAGCAAAACACATGCAAGCCTCTAAGGAAGGGATTCGTTTGGCTATGTTGACGGAGCAATCTTATCGGGAAAGTCTTTGGCAGCATAAGCCCCTCCATGATTTTTGGCGGATTGGCCGAGGGATAGAGAATCGTCTGGCTCACTATGGAATCTATACTATGGGGGACATTGCCCTGGCGGCTCTTTCTGGCAGTAAAGAAAAGAAAAATCAGGCACTCCTGTATAAGCTTTTTGGAATACAGGCAGAGCTTTTGATTGACCATGCCTTTGGCTATGAAACTTGCAGGATAGAGGATATCAAGGCCTTTCACAGTAAAAGTAATAGCCTGCATAGCGGGCAAGTTTTGCCTTCCCCCTACGGCTTTTCCGAGGGAAGGATGGTGGCAGAGGAGATGGCGGAGGATTTGGCTTTGGATTTACTGAAGAAAGGGAAGGATTCTGCCTTTGTGCAGCTCTATCTCTCCTTTGATGAAGAGAATGGGGGAGAAAGCTATGAGGGGAATCTTGTCCGGAATCATTATGGAAAAAGAGTACCGAAATCGGTCCATGGTCTATATCATTTTCAGAAAAGAAGCAATCAGGGCAGAGCCTTTCGAGAGGCGGTTTTGGAAATCTATGACAGGATTATGGACAGAAGATTAAGAATCAGAAAGCTCAGTATTTCCGCAGAGGATGTAAGGGACTGTGAAGCCTTGCCGGAGGGGCAGCTGGATTTGTTTCAGCATTTTTTAACCTCGGCTGAGGAAGAGCAGGAGCTTACAGAAAAGAGGCAGTTTCTGGAAAAGGAGGAGAAGGCTAGAGGAGCAGCTTTAGCGGTAATGGAGAGATTCGGAAAGAATGCCTTACTGAAGGGCTACCAGTATCTGGAAGGAGCCAGAGGGAGGGAGCGGAACCGACAGATTGGAGGCCATAGCAGCGGCGTTTCAGACTTAGCTTCTATCAGGAGAAAGGAGGAAGCAACTATAGCGAAGAATATAGTGGAAGAAGAGGATTATGAAAGATAGAAAAAAAGAAAAGATAGGAGAAAACTCCTATCAATCCATTTTATATACTACTTATCCCATCCCCCTTCTTCGGAAGAGGATGTCCAAGGAGAGTCGAGCGGCACAATTTGCTCCCTTTGCTGCCCTAAAGGGGTATGAGGAGATGCTGGAGGAGGAAAATCCTAGTCCTTTTTCTGTACCAGTAAGGACTGGATAAATTGCTCTGCGGTACGTCCTGTGGCGGCTCCTCTTCGGATAGACCAGGCATTGGCCATGGTCAGAAGCTTTTCCTCGGAAATGGAAAGCTTGTATTTATTGGCCAGGGAAAGTACGATTTTCTGATAAAGGGTATAGGCCGGCTTTTGGAAGAGGATGGAAAGACCAAAACGATCTGCCAGGGAAAGTTTTTCCTCTGTGGTATCGGAATGGTGCAGGTCCTCCTGGTATTCGATATCATTTTTATCGGAAAGATTTTCTTTTACCAGATGTCTTCGGTTGGAGGTAGCGTAAAGCAGGATATTGTCTGCTCTTCCCTCTAAACCGCCCTCCATTACGGCCTTCAGCAGTTTATATTCCACTTCAAAATTCTCAAAGGAAAGGTCGTCAAAATAGAGAATAAAGGAATAAGGTCTTTCTCTAAGAGTCTGTAAGAGGAAGGGAATTCCTTCCAGATCCTTTTTGAAAAGAGAAACAAAGCGGAGTCCTTTGGACTGATATTCTTCCAAAAGCGCCTTCATACAGCTGGATTTTCCTGTTCCCGCATCTCCGTAGAGCAGGACATGGTTCGCCTTCTTGCCTGCTAAAAAGGCCTCTGTATTTTCTTTCAAGGCGGAAATTTCCTTTTCATATCCCAAAAGAGTGGAGAACCCGGGATACTTCTGCAAAGGAAGACCTTTCAAATAGTATTCGGAAGAGCTTGTACCAAAAAGATTTTCTTGTTCCAAGCTAAAGGCGGAATGACAGCGGAAAAGTCCTACGCCATGTTCCTTATATTCCATTTCTAAAATAGAAGAGAATTCTAAAGCATCCTTAGCTGCTTCCAGCTTATTGTTAAAGGAAAGCAGCTGTGCTTCGTAGGAATAGGAGGGAAAGTGCTCTGTTTTGGCAGCTTTTCCTTTAAATACAGAGTCGATAGCCTTTTGTTCCTTTGGAAAGAAGAAAGACAGATTTAAATGGTAGAGAGAATAGAGAATTTCCATTTCTCTTTGGATAAATTCAGGATAAGAGAAATGCTCCCATCCCTTTTTTTCGGCAGATAAGCTTAGAGAATTTTCGTCCTGCAAAAGAAAATCGGCAAGAAAAATATGCCAAAGGTTTGTTTCCTTTGGCATAGTGGAATAATTTTGAAAGAGACGGGAGAGGGAAGCATAAGGAGCATCTGCCTTTAAATCCTGCACGAAATCTGTTTCTAAAAGATTTCGGTAAAACAATAATTCTTCCATTCTTTCTAAATTCATCCCTTGTACTCCTATTCTTTATTTACTATAAAAGCTTGCTGCTGGATATTTTCTATTCCCTAATAGATGATAGTTTATCTAGTTTGACTTGCTTTTTCCGGAACTACTCTTGCTGTTATCGTGAGAGGAATTCTTTTCCGAAGTATTCTTGGAAGAGCTCTTTTCGGAGCTGTTCTTTTCGGAATTATCACCGGTATGATTTTTGGAAGAGCCGGTTTTTTCAGAGCTGTTTTCCTCCTCCTTATTTCCTGACTTACCGTTATGTGTGTTGCTCTTACTGTCTTTGTTTTTGCTGTTTTCGTTCTTGCTATCTTCGTCCTTAGCAGTTTCTTCATCCGCCTTGGTTTTCGGATAAGGAGATTCTTCTAAAGTAAAGTTACCGGTCACCTGATTTCCCGATTTGTCAGAAACATACACGGTAAGTCCATTACTTTTCATGGAAAATGTTACCTTGCCGGTAGCTTCATCAATGTTGGTGGGTTTAAGATTGTCTCCATCCTTATCGATTCCGTAAATTGTGGCATAATCCACTCCGGACTGATCATCGCTTACAGTAAACTCAACATATCCGGAGCCGAGAATAACATTATCCTCATCGATGACGGGAGGATTTCATCAAAACTATTGATTTGGGTATTGCTGACTTGCATCATTCCGTTGATGGATTTTGCGGAAATTCGAAGATTTCCATTTCCGGTAAGAGAAATGATGTAATTTTGATTTTCCTTTGTGAAATTTTGCTCTTTTCCTTCTAATTTTGCGGTGAACTCTTTAATAGGAAGAATGGAATCCACATGAACCAAAAGAGTTCTTACAGCAGGATCATCCGTTTCCGTGGCTTCATTCACCTTTAACTTAGGAGTCGCTAAAACAAAAAACAAAATAATGGAATTAATCACCAGATAAGGCAGGACATAATGAAGAAGTATGGAAAGAAAGCCGGACTTCTTTTTCTGTGACCCTTTGGAACTTCTATAATCTTTTTGGTTGGACATGTTTTTCTCCTCAGCTTTTCTAGATACTACGGCAAGAAAGTATACCAAATCTTCCTTTTGCTTACAAGATAACTTCTATGCAATTAGGACTTCCTATCGAAATTGTTAAGAAATATCAGTGCATTCGCTGAAATTAAAAATAACCGGCAACAAGATTTAACAAAAGACATTCCCAAAGACATTCCCAAAGACATTCCCTCTGAACCCTAGGCAAAAGAGAAAGAGAATGTTAGAATGAAAAGACCAATCTTGGAGGGGTGTTATGAAATTTGATACGAAAAGAGATATAAAAAGGCTACTTGGCGTTTTGGCGGGAGCCACCTTGTTGGCTTTAAACTTGAAAACCTTCGTTTCAGCCGGAGGACTTTTTCCGGGAGGAGCTACAGGACTCACAGTCCTGTTACAAAGAGTAGCGTTACGCTATTTTAACTTAGCGCTTCCGTATTCTGTACTGAATATCATTATCAATATTATTCCTGTTTACATCGGCTTTCGGTATGTGGGGAAAAAATTCACAATCTTATCTTTGATTATGATTTTATTCACAGGCTTTGTTACGGATAGAGTGAATTTACAGCCCATTACCTCGGATATGCTTTTAATATCTATCTTCGGAGGAATCTTAAATGCCTGTGCCATTACGCTTTGCCTCAGGATGGATGCCACTTCAGGGGGAACGGATTTTATTGCGATTTATCTGTCTCAGAAAAAGGGAGTGGACACTTGGAATTTGATTTTCTATTTTAACGCCGCCCTTTTGGCTGTTGCCGGATATCTTTTCGGTTGGGAGAAGGCGTTATACTCCATCATTTTCCAATATGTGTCTACACAAACCGTTTCCGCACTTTACAGAAATTATCAAAAGCTTACGCTTTTTGTGATTACGGATTATCCCAATGAAATAGCAGCGGGAATCCATGAGGTCTGTCATCACGGCGCCTCTATTATGCACGCCATGGGAGCATTTGAAAGAAAAGACCATTATATGGTGTATTCTGTGATTTCTTCAGCGGATATCAAGACGGTGAAAATGAAGATTAACGAGATTGATCCGAATGCCTTTGTGAACACCATTCGCTCCCAGGATATTACCGGGCATTTCTATATGAGACCGAAGGACTAAAGTGCAGGAAAGAACAGTAGAGAAAAAGGGAGAAGAAGTACTTATGAAAAAGAAGTATCAAAATATATTTTTGGATTTGGATGGAACCATTATGGATTCCGGCTCCGGAATTATAAAGTCGGTACAATATGCCTTGGATCATTTTTCCTTGCCTAATGAACCGGAGGAAAAGCTGAGAAAATTTGTGGGACCTTCCTTGCAGGATTCTTTTATGCGATTCTACGGTTTTTCCGAAGAAAAGGCTAAAGAAGCCATTTCTTATTATCGGGAATATTATCCTGAGAAGGGAATGTATGACGCCTTTTTATATCCCGGGATGGAGGAATGCATGAAGAAGATGCATGAAGGAGGGAAGAAGCTGGTGCTTTTAACCTCTAAGCCTCTGTTTTTTGCCACCCAGATTATAGCCCACTTTGGTTTATCCCCTTATTTTTTCCTGGAAATCGGCACGGAGCTTAAGGAGCAACATTCCGACAAGAGTTTTTTGATGGAGAAAGCTATAGAAAAGGGCTGTTTTCAAAGAGAAGATTGTCTTATGGTAGGAGATACAGTTTATGATATTCAAGGGGCGAAGGATGCAGGAATCGACTCTGTGGCAGCGCTCTACGGCTATGGAGAGCGGAAAGAAATCGAAAGGGCAAATTATTTCATTGAAAAGCCTTTGGATTTATTGAAGATTGTTTTTTAATAAAGTAAATTTACTCGGTGTACCCGCTGCTGAATGAAGAGGGATTTTATGCAGAGCCTTAATAGAGGGGAAGTGACAGTTCTTTTTGAAAGCCATAGCTTGGATATAGAAAAGAACGAAATGCATTCCTGTTATTAGGAAGGAAAGAATGTGAAACAATGGCGTAAAGCGGGAATTATACTATTTTGGATGCTTCTATGGGAATTGTTTGCCAAATTGGTGAACAATTCCTTTCTTTTGGTTGGCCCCATGGAAAGTGCTAAAGCCTTAAGTCGACTATTGCAGCAGCAGGAATTCTACGGAATCCTGTGGAAAAGCTCTCTGGGGATTCTTTCGGCTTATCTTTTTAGTTTTCTCCTGGCTTTGATACTTTCTTATCTTTCCTATAGAAATTCTTTGTTGGAGGTTTTTTTAAAGCCGGGGGTTTTTGTGTTAAGAAGCTTACCGGTGGCCAGTTTCATTATTATTCTTTTGTTCTTTCTGGGAAGGGACAAGCTTTCCTTCACCATAAGCGGCTTTATGTCCTTTCCGATTTTCTATATTAACCTGCTGGAGGGATTTCATAAAACAGACCGTAAATTACTGGAAATGGCGGAGGTCTTTCATTTTTCCCTATATAGAAGACTTCGGTATATTCATCTTCCGGCAGTATATCCCTTATTGCTTGGGGCGGCGAAATTAGCCATGGGACTTTCCTGGAAAAGCGGCATTGCGGCGGAGCTGATTGGGCAAGTGGGAAAAAGTATAGGCTATCAGTTGATGGAGGCCAAGGTGAGCCTGGAAATGGCTGACGTCTTTGCCTGGAGCATCGTGATTATTGCTTTGTCTCAGTGCTGGGAAATCCTGGTCATACTGCTGATTAAGGCTTTGTGCAGGAAGGGATGTGTGTAATGGAAATTCGAATTGAAAATGGGGAGAAGTGCTTTGGAGAAAAAATCCTTTTTTCCGATTTTTCCTGCCAAATGGATTTTCAAAAACATTCTATTTATAGAATTTCCGGTGAATCCGGAAAGGGGAAGACTACCTTGCTGCGGATTTTGGCTGCTCTGGAAAAACTGGATCGGGGGGAGCTTCAGTTTCTCTTCGGAGAGGCCGCAAGAGGAGAGGGGGGCTTTAAGGTATCTATGCTTTTTCAGGAAAATCGACTGCTGGAAAAATGCAGCGGATTGGAAAATCTTCAGATAGCTTTACCCATGCTGTCAAAAAAGGAAATTCTAACGGAAATGGCCGTTTTTTTCGAAGAAGAAGATTTTCGGAAAAAAGTTGAAAAATATTCCGGGGGGATGAAGAGACGATTAAGCTTTCTAAGGGCAATGCTGTTTCCTTTGACTTCCTGCTTCTGGACGAACCCTTTACCGGTTTGGATGTGGAGAACAGGAAGAAACTGGAGGAGTATCTGCTTTCTCATCAAAGCAAACGCCCGGTAATCTTTGCCAGCCATGAAAAACCATTGCTATGGAAGGATTACGGAACTATCGCGTTATAAATAGAAGCGCCTTGCATGGATACAAAACTTAAAATTGCTCTTTTAAATACTTAAAAAGAAAAACTGTAAAGAAAAATTTATGAAATGGCAGAAAACTTGTAACACATGAAGAAAGACTTTTGTCTATACTTTTGATAGCGAATAGACAAAAGGAGGTTTCTATGAAAGCGAAATCATTTTTAAAAGGAATGGCAGTGTTTATGAGTATTATGGCGGTTTCCGCATTTTCCGCCTTTGCCGCAGGAAACAAGGCGGAAATCGGATCGGTGAATTTACAGATTGACAGTTCGGATATCGAAATCGGCTCAGCTGCAAAAAAGATTTCCGTAAGTAGCGGTGATGACGGTTTTACCATTCAAAATGATGAAGGAACCGCTTTGAATATGCAGGGAAATGTTTGGAAAAGTAACACGACTCCCCAGTTCAAGGTAATTTTAAAGGCGGATTCCGAGCATAAGTTCAATACCAACAATTTAAAGACTGCGAATTTTTATAAATTTAGCGGGGCTGAGGTAGGATTTGTAAAGGCTACAGGTACTGCAAATTCCATCACCCTTACCATTAAGACCAAGAAGCTGAAGGCAAATCCCGGAAACTTGACTGTAGGAGATGTAAGCTGGAGAGATGAAAGCGGTGTGGCAGAATGGTCCAGCGTGGACAATGCGGAAAAATATCTGGTAAAGCTCTACAGAGGTAGCCAGTTTATCACCAGCGGTGAAACTACCGGAACAAGCTATGATTTTCGTTCCGCTATTACCCAGAATGGAAACTACAGCTACAAGATTAGGGCCTATGCTTACGGAAGCTATGGTGACTGGGTAAGCTCTGAAGAGCTGGAGATGAGAGCAAGCTCTTCTCAGGGAGGTACTGAGAACGGACGTTGGATTTTAGATGCACATGGCTGGTGGTTCTTAAATCCGGATCGTTCTTATCCTGCCAACACCTGGAAGATGATTAACGGAAAGTGGTATTATTTCAATAAGTCCGGTTATATGAAGACCGGTTGGGTGCAGACCAACGGAATTTGGTATTATCTTGGTGCAGACGGTGCAATGCTCACCAATACCAGAACACCGGACGGCTATTTTGTAAATCAAAGTGGAGCATGGGTAGCGTAAACCCGGCAGAATCATAAAAAATGCAAAAGTTATAGCAGATATAATGAAAAGTTTCTTGACAGAGAAATAAGCCTATGGGATAATTCCTTCAGATTTTTTCAAGGAGGAAAGGGTTATGCAGAACATTTGGCTGGCAATTATTATGATTCTTGCAGTCATTATTGTCTTACACGATAATGTTTGTTTGCGTAACGCCACTTTGGAAAGATAAAGACATGATTTGAGCCTTAGCCTTACAGCGTTACGCTGTAAGGCTTTTTCAATGAAACGGGAGAGAAAATGAAATTATCAGGGGCAAGGCTATTAATTGAAGAGTTGATTCATCAGGGGGTGGATACCGTATTCGGCTATCCCGGAGGTGCAGTTTTACAGATATATGATGAGCTGTATAAGTGTAAGGATCGGATTCATCATGTTCTTACCGCCCATGAGCAGGGGGCATCCCATGCTGCAGACGGCTATGCCAGAGCCAGCGGCAAGGTAGGCGTGGTTATTGCGACTTCCGGTCCGGGAGCAACCAACCTTGTAACCGGTATTGCCAATGCCTATCTGGATTCCGTACCTATGGTTGCCATTACCGGTAATGTGGCTACGGAAGCACTGGGAAGAGACAGCTTTCAGGAGGTGGATATCGTATCCATTACCCAGCCTGTAGTAAAGCATAACTTTATGGTTAGGATGTTACGGAGCTGGAGCAGACGATTAAAGAGGCTTTTCAGATTGCCAATTCCGGCAGAAAAGGTCCGGTGCTCATTGATATTCCTAAGGACGTACAGATTAGTGAATGTGAATATGGGGTGGCCGTTCTTCCGAAGATGCCGGATAAGCCCAAGCTCCCCTATGATCAGGAAGGGGTCATTGCCTTACTGAGTCAGGCGAAGAAGCCGTTGATTTATGCCGGCGGCGGTGTTACGGCGGCTAAGGCGGAGAAAGAGCTGATTGCTTTGGCGGAGAAGCTGAATATTCCGGTTACAGTCAGCATTATGGGAAGGACCGCATTTCCCGATTCCCATCCCTTGAGTCTTGGCTTAGTGGGAATGCACGGAAGCTATGTGGCGGCAAAAACCCAGTCGGAATGTGATGTGTTATTGGCTTTGGGCGTTCGTTTTTCCGATCGTGCCACCGGTAATATTGCCCGTTATACACAAAATTGCAAAGTTATCCATGTGGACATCGATAAGGCGGAAATCGGAAAGAACATAAGCCCGGATTATTCCGTACAGGGGGATGTAAAGAAGTGGATTAAAGAAATTCTTCCAAAACTGAAGGAACAAAAGCATCCTAAGTGGTGGGAAGAAATTCATGGCTTTGAAAAAACCAAGAGTAAAGTGGAGGGAGATTTCCATCCAAAGCACATCTTGGAGACCTTACGGAAGTATACGGAAGATGACACGGTGGTGGCTACCGATGTAGGGCAGCATCAGATGTGGACAGCACAGTACTATCGTTTTGAAAAAGGCAGAACCTTCCTAAGCTCCGGCGGATTGGGAACCATGGGCTATGGCTTAGGAGCAGCCATTGGAGGCTGCTTCGGAAGAAAGAAGGCCCATACCGTTTTGATTACTTCCGAGGGATCCTTCGGGATGAACTGTAACGAGCTGTGTACAGCGGTTCATGAAAATTTGCCGATTACCATTATCCTGATGAACAATCGTGTTTTGGGTATGGTGAGGCAGTGGCAGACAGCCTTTTTCGGAAAACGTTATTCCGAAACGGTTCTGGATAGAGCTACGGACTTCGTGAAGCTGATGGAAGCTTACGGCGGTAAGGGCTTTAACGCCAAAAACTGCAAGGAGTTGGAAGATGCCTTAAAGGAAAGAGAGCATTATAAAGGTCCGATTTGATTAACTGCTCCATTAATCCGGATGAGAAGGTGCTTCCGATGATTCCTCCCGGAAAATCCGTGGATGATATTATTTTATAAGGAGGGGAGGAAAGATGAAGAAGTTTACCATTGACCTTTTTGTAAATAACCGCTTCGGCGTTTTGAACCGTATTACAGGACTTTACTGTAAAAGAGGGTACAATATCGAATCCATCCAAGCCGGCCCTACAGAAATTCCCGGATGTACCAAGATTGAAATCGTTTCCACCGGGGATGACTATATGCGTTCTCAGGTAATTTCTCAGCTGGAGAAGTTATATGATGTACGGAAGGTGGATCTCCTTTCGGAGATGGATGGTGAATAAAGTCGTGAAATGCCGGAATACGGCTTCACAATAGAGAGGCGGAACAGTGCTTCGAAGAAAGTCCCTGCATTTGTTCCAAGGGATCCCCCTTAGGGGGAAATGTATAGAAGGAGAGAAAACAATGGCTATTATGTACTATGAGAAGGATTGTGACTTACAGTTATTAAACGGTAAGAAGGTTGCCGTGATCGGTTATGGCTCTCAGGGTCATGCTCATGCCCTGAATTTACGGGACAGCGGTGTGGATGTAGTCATCGGTCTTTATGAAGGTTCCAAGTCTGCAGATAAGGCAAGAGAAGACGGCTTTACCGTATACAACACAGACGAGGCTGTAAAGAAGTCCGATATTATCATGATTTTGGTAAATGACGAGAAGCAGGCTAAGCTTTACAAGGATCAGATTCAGGCAAATTTAAGTGAAGGTAAGACTCTTGCTTTTGCTCACGGTTTCAACATTCATTATCACGCTATTGTTCCTCCAAAGAATGTAAATATCATCATGGTAGCACCAAAGGGACCCGGACACACCGTTCGTTCTCAGTATGTAGACGGAAAGGGTGTTCCCTGTCTTGTAGCTTGTGAGCAGGATTACTCCGGAAACTCTATGGATGTGGCTAAGGCTTATGCAGCTGCTATCGGCGGTGCAAGAGGCGGAATCTTAGAGACAACCTTTAAGGAAGAGACAGAGACAGACCTTTTCGGAGAGCAGGCAGTACTTTGCGGTGGCGTTTGCGCTTTGATGGAGGCAGGTTTCAATACTCTTGTTGAGGCAGGTTATAAGCCGGAAAATGCATACTTCGAGTGTGTACATGAGATGAAGCTGATCGTAGACCTGATTTTCAATGCGGGATTTGAGGGAATGCGTTATTCCATTTCCGATACAGCTGAGTATGGAGACTATACTGCAGGACCAAAGGTAATCGGCGAGGAAGCAAAGAAGGCTATGAAGCAGATTCTTTCCGATATTCAGGACGGAACCTTTGCGAAGGATTGGATTTTGGAGAACCAGGCAGGAAGACCTCACTTCTTAGCAATGAGAGAGGAACATGCAGAGACCTGGCTTCCAAGACTGGTCAGGATTTACGTCAGAAGATGGGATGGAAGCAGGTTCAGGATTTGGATCAAGCGAGATAATTGCCCTAGGCCAGCGGCACATTTTGTGCCGCTTTTTTTAAAAGAAAAAGGAAGTAGAAAGATGGAATTAACATTGGATCGGGTATATCAGGCAGCCCATGTTTTAAAGCCCGTAATACATAAGACGGATTTGGTACATGCTACAAGAATTCAAACAGATTGTGATTTATACTTAAAGACGGAAAACTTACAAAACACCGGTTCTTTTAAGATTCGAGGGGCTTACTTTAAGATATCCACCCTATCCGAGGAAGAGAGAAAGAAGGGGGTTGTAGCCTGCTCCGCAGGAAATCATGCTCAGGGTGTGGCACTGGCGGCGCAGGCCAGCGGCACCAAGTCCACCATCTTTTTACCGGCCATTGCCCCTATTTCCAAAGTAGAGGCCACCAGAAGCTACGGGGCCAGTGTGAAAATGATTGACGGTGTCTATGACGATGCCTATGAAGCGGCGGTGAAGTTCCAGGAGGAGCATGGTTCTGTCTTTATCCATCCCTTTAATGATGTGGATGTTATGGCAGGACAGGGTACCATCGGAATGGAAATCTTGGATCAGCTGGAGGATACGGATGCCGTGGTTGTGCCTGTAGGCGGAGGCGGACTAATTTCCGGTATTTCCTTTGTAATCAAGAAATTAAATCCAAAATGTAAGGTATACGGAGTACAGGCACAGGGCGCGGCTTCCATGGTGCAGGCTGTGAAGGATCACCATCTGGAGAGTCTGGAAGAAGTACATACCTTTGCGGATGGTATTGCGGTAAAATCCCCCCGGCAGCTTAAGCTATGCAATGGTGGAAAAATATGTGGATGAGCTGGTGACGGTTACAGACGATGAAACAGCCGCAGCGATTTTAACCCTTATGGAAAGACAAAAGATTGTTTCCGAGGGTGCGGGAGCGGTTTCCGTAGCGGCAGTCCTTTTCAATAAAATTCCGGTAAAAGGAAAAAAGGTTGTTGCGGTTATTTCCGGTGGAAATATCGATGTGAATATTCTGGCCCGTGTGATCAATCGTGGTCTCTTAAAAACCGGAAGAAAAGCAAGTCTTACCATTCCTCTTTTGGACAAGCCCGGACAGCTGGAAGAAGTTTCCAAGATTATTGCCGAGCAGGGAGGAAATGTTACCAAGGTGGATCACAATATCAATGTGGAGGATTCCGACATTAACGGATGTCACCTGACCTTACAGATTGATACCAGAGACTTTGCTCATATTGAGCAAATCAAGCAAGCCTTTATTCAAAGAGGATTTACTATTCTTTAGAGCGTTGAAAGAGTTTATCCAGGGAATGGAAAATAGAGTAGGAGGAAAGATGACAGGAGCTGCTGCCATTGTAAAATGTTTGGAGTTGGAAAAGGTGGACTTTGTCTTCGGCTATCCGGGGGTAGCAATATGTCCCTTTTATGATAGCTTGGGAAGACAGTGAGATTCGGTCCATTTTGGTGCGTACGGAACAAAATGCAGCCCACGAAGCCAACGGGTATGCCAGAATCAGCGGAAAGCCGGGAGTTTGTGCAGTAACCTCCGGCCCGGGTGCCACCAACATTATCACGGGAATTGCCACTGCCTTTGCAGACAGTATTCCTTTGATTGTAATCACAGGACAGGTGGAGAGTGCTTTACTGGGTTCCGATGTCTTCCAGGAGGCGGATATTTGCGGTGCCTGTGAATCCTTTGTCAAATACAGCTATACTGTACGAAATGTAGAGGAAATTCCTAAAATTTTCAAGGAAGCCTTCCACATTGCCATGACCGGAAGAAAGGGGCCGGTTCTCATTGACATTCCTATCGATGTACAAAATGCTTCTCTTCGGAAGTTCCAGTATCCGGAGGAGGTTAAGATGAGAACCTATAAGCCCACAGTACAGGGAAATCCGGTGCAGATTAAAAAGATGTTCCAGAGATTGGCAGCCACAAAACGCCCTATTCTCTGTGTGGGCGGCGGTGTACATCTGGCAGATGCCAAGGAGAGGGTGCGGGCATTTTCCAAGAAATTCAATATCCCGGTGGTTTGTACCATGATGGGACTTGGTGTAATGGAAGAAAATGATCCCCTGTTCTTCGGCATGGTGGGAAATAACGGAAAGCCCTACGGAAATAAGGCCATGAATCATGCGGACCTTATCATTATGATGGGAGCCAGAGTGGCAGACCGTTCCATCAGTCAGCCGGACTTGATTACCGATAATAAGACCTTGATTCATATCGACGTGGATCCCGCGGAAATCGGAAAGAATGCAGGGCCGGAGATTCCTTTGGTTGGAGATATAGCCAGTGTGCTGGATGCTTGCTTGGAGGAAGAGGGAGAATTCAGCTATGCCCCATGGATTTCCGAATTGGAGAATATTAAGGGAGAAATTCAAAAAGTTCTTCAGAAGAAGAAAGAAGAGGGCATGGCCAAGAATAATCTGGTTCATCCCGAATATTTCCTGGAAGAGCTGAACAAGCAGTTGAATCAGGACGCGGTGTATGTAGCCGATGTAGGACAGAATCAGCTGTGGTCCTGTGCCAATTATCAAATGAAGGATGGCCGTTTCCTTACTTCAGGCGGTATGGGTACGATGGGATATTCCACTCCGGCGGCTATCGGTGCTTACCTTGCCGATCCGAAGAAACAGGTGGTGGCAGTTATGGGAGACGGTTCCTTCCAGATGAGTATGATGGAACTGGCAACCATGAAACAATATGATATTCCTGTGAAGTTAATCGTTTTCCATAACGGGGTGCTGGGCCTGGTTCACCAATATCAGCACAAAACTTATCATGACCGTTTTACGATGGTGGATCTTAGTGGAAATCCGGACCTTTCCATTTTGGCTAAGGCCTACGGACTTTCCTATGATGCCATCTCGAAAAATGAGGAAGTTTCTTCTAAAATCGCTGAGTTCCTCAGCAAAAAGGAAGGCGGAATTTTAGAAGTGTATATTGACAGTCATGAGGTAGTGTGATGAAAAAAATATATTCTATTTTGGTAGAAAACCAGTCCGGTGTTTTGGCAAAGGTTGCAGGATTGTTCTGGAGAAGATGCTTTAATATCGATTCCCTGACTGTAGGAGAAACTGAGGATCATTCCGTTTCCAACATGGTGATTGTCTCCAGCGGCGAGAAAAAGACACTGGAACAGGTAGAAAAGCAGCTGAATAAAAAGCTGGATATTATTAAGGTTCGTACCTTTACGGAAAATCAGGGCATTACCAGAGAATTGCTTTTGGTAAAGCTCCGTTATAATCGGGAAAACCGGAAGGACATTATGGAAAACTGTCAGATTCTTGGGGCTAAGATTTTAGAGTTGAGCAAGAATCAGATGGTGATTGAAATGTGTGATACACCGGAGCGTATTCAAATGTTTTTAGATACTTTAAAGACGGTGAGTATCTTGGAGTGTGCCAGAACCGGTACCTTAGCCATGCTAAAGCTTTCAGAGGGAAATGCGTAAGAAGAGAAAAAGCATAAAAACCGGATTATAAGAAAAAAATAAGAATAATTCCCTATAATGGGGAAAATATTAGGAAGAAAATTAAAGAGAAGCCATAGAGTATTTCTTGTATTTTCACAAAAGATTTGCGATAATATCAAGGATGTTCAATTGTTTTCCACAGAAAAGGAGATGTACAATGAAAAACGTATCAACAACAAATGCACCGGCAGCTATCGGACCTTATTCTCAGGGCTATGTTGTAGGAAATTTAGTATTTGCTTCCGGACAGATTCCTGTAGATCCTGCTACAGGAGAGGTTGCAGGACCGGACATCGCGGCACAGGCTGAGCAGAGCTGCAAGAATGTTAAGGCTGTAATCGAGGCAGGCGGAAGTGATATTTCCAAGGTTTTCAAGACCACTTGTTTCCTTGCTGATATGGCTGATTTTGCTACTTTTAACAGCATTTACGAGAAGTATTTTACTTCCAAGCCTGCACGTTCCTGCGTGGCAGTAAAGACTTTACCAAAGAATGTTCTTTGCGAAATCGAGGCTATTGCGGAGATTTAATATGAAATTTTATTCCTATGAATATTTATTAAGTAGGATAGAAGTGACCAACTGGCTGCAAATTAGTTTTGCAGCCATTGCGGCACTTCTATTGTTGTTTACATTGTTTATGTCTTTTAGAGATAAAAAAACAACGAAGTATAGAGAATTATCTTTAATTGCGCTTTTATTGGTTGTGATTGCCATTGGAATTCATATTAATAATTTTCAGAGTCATAAAAGGGTGGATGACCAATACAGTACCGCTTTAAAAGTGATTGAACAGGTTTCAGGACTTTTAGGGGTGGATAAGGGTGATTTGTATATTAATACTCAAGCAGCCCGAGACGGGGCTATTGTAAAAACAAAAGAAGATCAGTACTACCGTATTATATCGGTGGACAACGATGTTCTTTTGGAGAAGATGGAGTTACAGAATCCGCAGATTGAAATTGTGGATGTGGATCAAAAATAGGAAGTAGTGGAGAAAATGTAGATGATTGTATCTTATATTAATATAGCCATTAAACTGGTTTTGGGATTGTTGTCCCTCGTTATGGTTATTAATTTTACGGGAAAAGGAAATTTAGCCCCCACCTCCGCCAGTGATCAGGTACAGAATTATGTATTGGGTGGAATTATCGGTGGTGTAATTTACAACGATAATATCGGGCTTTTACAATATATGATTATCCTGATGATTTGGTTTTGTCTTGTTCTTAGCTTAAGATGGCTAAAAGCCAATAGTGATTTTTTCCAAAAAGCCATTGACGGACAGCCTACCTTGATTATTTCCAAGGGAAAATTGGATACGGAGGCATGTAGAAATGCAGGTCTTACTGCCCATGACATTATGTTTAAATTGCGCAGTCACAATGTTTATAGTATTCGCAATGTAAAGCAGGCTATATTAGAGCAAAACGGACAGTTGATTTTGGTTATGTCCGGAGAAGAGAATCCCAGATTTCCTTTGGTCACGGACGGTACCGTTCAGCTGCAAGCACTGGATAGCATTGATAAGACGGAAGACTGGCTGATGGAGAAGCTAAAGGCGCAAAACGTGGAATCCGTTTCCGACGTATTCTTGGCGGAATATGAAAATGGAAATCTGAACGTTGTCCTGTATTAAGGTGAAAAAGGAGGAGTGTATGAAGTGTAAAGTTTGCGGTACGGAGATTAATGAAAATCAGCGTTTTTGTCCTACCTGTGGCTTATTGATTGACCTTTCTTTCTCCCCCTTTCAAAACATTGAAGTTCAGCCGGAGCCGGAGAAGGATGAAGATCCTGAATTTTTAAAACAACAAATGCTGGCACAGGAAGAGGCGGAGAGCGAGGAAGAGTCTTTGGAGAATCTTCCTTTGAAGAAAAATGTTGATGAATTCCTGGAGGAACAAAAAGAGGCCGGAGAGTTGGAATATGCACCGGAGGAAGAGCCTGTTCAGGATAATTCTATTCAGGATAATTCTGAAAAGGATATATCTGAAAAGGAAAAGTTTGAGCAGAGCTTGCCTTCGCAGGAGATATTGCCTCAAGAAGAACTTTCACAGGAAAAAGTTATACAGGAAGATGTTTCACAGGAAGAACTTGGGGAGAAAGCTGTACAAGCAGAGGCTGTAAAGGAGTCTGTAGCTTTGGAAGAGAAAGAAGAAACCGATACCGATACACTTTCAGGAGAACAGGAAGAAACCGATACAGCCGCTCTTTCAAAAGAGCAGGAAGAAATCGATACCGATACACTTTCAGGGGAAAAGGAAGAAATCGATAGAGATGCTCTCTCAGAGGAACAGGAAGAAGCCAGCTTCATTGAAGCCTTTTTCCGGGAGAAGGAAGAGCATGGGGAAGAAGAGTCTCAGCCGGAAGAAGCTCAGGTACAGGAATCTATACAAGAGGAAGCGGAACAAGAAGGACTGAAAGAAGAGACATCGGAACAAGAAACATCGGAACAAGAGGAAGCCGGAATACAAGAATTTGTACCGGAGGTATTTACTGAGGAAGATTCTCAAGAAGATTCTCATGAAGATGATCAAGAAGATGAGCTTCAAGAGAAAGACATTCAAAGGAAGAGTTTCAAGAGGATGAGCCTCAAGAAGAGTCTCAGGAGAATGAGCATCAAGAGGATGAGTCTCAAGAGGAGGAAGTTCCTTTAGAGGACGAGTCCATTACCCTTATTGAAAGAGGACTTTTCCGGGAAGAAGTGCAGGAAGAGGAAGAAGAGCCGGAGGAGAAAATCCTTTCTTTACAGGAAAAGCGCAAGGAAAGGGAGGAAAAGCTGGCTTTTGAAGGGGAAATTCCTGATGATCCTGATGATTTCCAGGATAAGGCAGCCATCCCTCCAACCTCTGTGGGAGAATGGAAAAAGGGCTGGCAGAAATGGAAGAAGGCAGCTCCTTTAGCGATTATTCCCGTTTTGGGCATTGCTTATCTTTGCTATCAAAACTTGCCCTCTACCCAATATGATAACTTACTGAAGAAGGGAACAAAGCTTGTTCAGACTGAAAAGGGAGAAGAGGCGATAGCTCTTTTAGAGGGAATGCCCTCAAATCTTACGAAGAACAGTAAATATTATCTTCTTTTGTCGGAGGCCTATGGAAAGGCGGGAAGACATGAGGAGGCGGTAAAGGCCTTAGAAGAAGCGAAAAAACTGTATCCGGAGGATACAGAGGTTCAGACAGCATTGTCTCTTTTGGATCCCAAGGTGGAATCGGATTTACAGGGAGACAGTTTTACCGACCCTGTGGAAATCAGCTTAAAAAGCAGTGGAAAGAAAATCATTTACAGCATAAGCGGAGGAAAAGAGGATATTCAGAAGGAAGAATATCTTGCTCCGATAAAGCTGAGTCGAAACGGTAATTACACTTTGACAGCCTATGCACAAGCCAGTGACGGCAGTATGGGAGAAAGCTACAGTAAGAGCTTTAGCATTAGTTTGGATCCGGAGAAGTATCACCTGTCCCAGTTTGTGGATGAAGAGGGAGGACGTTCCTACATCGATGAAAATGGAGATAGGGTCACTGGATGGAAGGAAATTGCCGGAAAGTACTACTATTTTGATGAAAATGGTAATATGCAAAGCGGTTTCCAGGATATCGGAGGAGAACGTTACTATCTCAATGCCGATGGAACCATGCAGACCGGTCGTCTGGACTTGGAAGGAAAGACCTACTTCTTCGATCAGGATGGGCATATGATTAAGGATGCCTGGGTTGATAATCTTTATTATGTAGGGGAAGATGGCGTAATGCTTCGGAATCAGGAGAATAAAGAAGGGGTACATTTTGATGAGGATGGAAGGCGCGCCTTCTTAGCCGCTGATTTGTATGCCGCTCATCCGGACAGTATCGTTGTGGTGGAAAGTAAACAGAGAAAAGAACATTCTTCTTATTATCTTTCCCGGCAAAGGTTTACTATCAGAAGAAAAACGGCAGAGCCAGTGGAAAGGTGGCTTATGAGACGGAAATCAAGGTTTCCAAGATGGCTATGATGAGTTATTTGGATGAGAATCTGCCAAGTATTACCGCAAAGGACGCCGTATCCTTCCTGCCGACTCTTTCTATGCAGAATATTAAGCAGAATAAAGACGGCGTTGTTACAAGCTTTGCTTTTGTTTTGGGAGAGAGGCGCAGTTAAATGAATAGAAGTGTGGTATTGGCGATTGCCATCAATGCCCAGTGGCTTCTTCCCTTCCTGCTTTTATCTTTTCTGTTTATCGTAATTCTTACAGCGGTTATCTATAAAATCATGTGGTTCCGCTTGGACAAGATGATTAAAGAGAAAGAGAAGGAAAAAGAAAAAGAAGACATTGAAACAGAAGACAAGAACGAAGAGTAGAGAAAAAAGAGAGCTGTAAAAAATCAAAATAATAAATAGATTATCGACAATATAGGTCTGAACGAGGGGGAGTCTGAGCCCGATGCTAGCGAAAGACCGGCGATGTGAAGGACTGTAAAAAAATTTATAATTGAAGCGAATGATGCAGTGTGGGTCTATAATAGGGGCAATCTGAGCCCGTCAGTACTTACTGAAAGCGAGCAAAGCGAAGCTTGAAGTTAGTACTGCTACGAAGGCGAGGTTAGCGGGAGCGTGCCCTATTATAGACCCACACTATATCAGAGCACCTTCTTATAGCGAGTGCAGTCCTTCACTTCGCAGGGAGAAGCTAGCGAGAGCGTGCCCCAATTTCAGACCTATATTGTTTAGAAAACTTATTTTGATTTTTTTCAGACTCTCTTTATGGATTCTCTCTGAAAGTAATATTTCCATCATCTGTCATCTCATCAATGATGGCCAAACTATAAACTTCATGACCCATTTCTCTAAGTTCCTTACCGCCGCATTGGAAGCCCTTTCAATAGCGATACCGATGCCGGAAATCTCCGCATTGGCCTGCTTACAGATATCAATCAATCCTCTCATGGCCTTTCCTACAGCCAGGAAGTCATCAATCAGTAAAACCTTGTCCTCAGACCCTAAGAATTTCTTGGAAAGCGTTACGGTAAAGTCCTTGTTGTAGGTAAAGGAATGAACGGTGGAGGTGTACAGGTCTCCGTCCAGATTCTTACTTTTTGCTTTTTTCGCAAAGACAACCGGAACATGGAAATATTGTGCTGCGCAACAAGCCAGAGCAATTCCTGAAGCTTCAATTGTTAAAATTCGAGTAATCCCTTTATCCTTAAAACGCTCATAGAACTCTTTTCCCAGTTCTTCTAAAAGAGAAACATCCAACTGATGGTTTAAAAAGCTATCCACCTTTAAAATATTACCCGGTCTGACTTGTCCATCCGCCTTGATTCTTTCTTCCAGCAGCTTCATTTGATCCCTCCATTTTATCCTTGACTCAGCCTATGATTCTACTCTTCTCAAAGTTCCCTGATTTCCTTTATTTAGGAAAGCAAAAATGAACTTGTTTCAGAATAGTATGTATAGTAAAACATATTGTAGAAAAAAGAAAGGGGTTGGAAAGAAGATAATAGAGAAAAGCAAAGAAATTACGCAATTTTCTCAAAAGCAATTCCTATTCCCGGAATAGAAGCTCATTTTTGGAAAAATAAGAAAGGAAAGAAAATGGATCAGTGGAGCATCCCCATAGGGTATCAAGAGGTATTAGAAGATTATGCACAGAAAAATGCAGTGACAAGGGAAACGGCATTTTCTAATCTGATGGATTTTATTCAATTAAAGGATCAGTATTTCTCTCAGATTTTGGTTTATATTGAAAATGCGGAGCAATACTTGGATGGGGGAGAGGAAATTCCGGAGCAGGAGCTGCAGCTGGCTTATATGGAAAGCTTCGGAGAAAATACTGTGGGCGCCATGGTGAAGTGCTATTTCCGAAGATCGGAAAGCAAAGATCTTCTTTTGGCAGTGGGCTATGACAGTGAATTAAGCACCTGGGAAATCCTAAGCTTTTTTTCCAAAGAAAGATTCCTTCCATGGACTTAAACGGAGATACGCTCTGCCTGTACTATGTTAAGGATATGAACAGCCTTTCCGAAGCAAAAAGCTTCTCCCTCTTGGAAAATGAAGAAGGAGAAGAGTATTGTAAGGCTGGATATTTTTCCCTCCATCTATGTAGACGAAGATGAGGAGGAGTGGGAAGAGGAATAGCTTCTCTTCGAAAGAATTGTATTTTGAAGCTATCCCTCTGCATTTTCCAAGAAGGAAATTAGTGGGAAGAATAGTAGTTTCTGAAGAAGTTTCTAATCTGTCCTACCTGATACAAGGAACCAAGACAAAGAAGGAGAGTTTTCTCTTCTTCTTTTTTTACGGCATTAAGGTTCCACTCCAGACCTTCCTCCAAGCTTTCGGGACAACGAATTTCTCCGTCAAAGTGAGCTTGCCATTGTTCCTTTAAGACTTCAGGCTTTTGTCCGCGATGGCTTTCCACCTGGAAGAAACTAAAGCTCAGTGTATTGTTTTTTAACAGCTCCAGCATGGTCATATAATCCTTATCCGCCATAACGGAAAAGAAAATTCTCTTCTTGTAGTTTGGAAAAAGCATTTCTATGGAGCGAACCAAACTGTTTACCGCTTGGGGATTGTGGGCTCCATCAAGAATAATCAAAGGACGTTTTTTTAGAATTTCAAATCGTCCCGGCCATGTAACCGTCATAAGTCCCTGCTTTACGCAGTCCTCCGGAATGGAAATGCCTCTTTCCTTCAGACAGTCTATAGCGTCACAGATGACCATGGCATTGTCCAATTGATAATCTCCCAGTAAGGACAATGCATATTCATGTCTCTCTCGATAGGAGAAGTATTGGTAGCCGTTATCAATATGGAAGGAATAGGAATGAAAATATTTGGGATTGGTAATATGTAGCTTGGCATTTTTCTCTTTGCAAATTCTTCGAATCTCTTCCATGACCTCCGGTTTTTGATGCATTAATACTACTGGCGTGTCTTCCGCAATAATACCTCCCTTCTCACGGGCGATTTCTTCCAGAGTATCTCCCAAGATGGCGGTGTGCTCCAAACCGATATGGGCGATAATGGACAACTCCTTATGGGGGATAACATTGGTGGCATCCAGTCGGCCTCCAAGACCTACCTCTAAGACCACATAATCCACGCCCTTTTCCAGAAAATAACAAAAGGCAAGGGCTGTCAGCATTTCAAAGGAATTGGGTTTCTCCTCCTCCAAGCTTTCGCTGAGCTCCCGCATTTTTAGACAAAGTCTTTTTAAATCTTCATCGGAAATCATTTCTCCGTCAATGGTATAGCGCTCATTCATGCTTTCGATATGCGGGGAAATGTACATCCCGGTTTTATAGCCGGAAAGGCTTAAAATCTGTTGCAGGCTTTTCGCGACGGAACCTTTTCCGTTGGAACCGGCAATATGGATAAAACGAAGCTTATTTTCCGGATTTCCGCATTTTTTCAATAAATTTCTTGTTGGCTGAAGACCCATTTTACAGCCATACCAATCATTTACCCCAAGGGTCTCCATACATTCTTCCCAAGTCATTTTAAAAATATCCTCCTTAATATAAAGAACAAAATCCTCCCATAGAAAAACAGAGTAGCGAAAACAATGAGCAGCATTGCATCCGTTACTCTGTATTATAGATGTTTTATTTTGCTATAGCATGAAAAATTTTGCGTTTTTCAAACAGCATGACTATAGCATTAATGGCAAAGTATTGAAGAATACTGTTAATCAGTACTTGAAGGACACGGAACTGCATCAAAGGAAGTAGTGGACTTCCGGTACTGAGAGTCAGTAAGTAGCTGTTGATGATTAAGCTGCAAAGCAGTTGGCTGATTATAATAGCGAGGATAATACGATATTGGCTACGATTTTTCTCTAAACACAGGCTGTAAATCACCGCAGTTAAACCTACGGAAAGAGTATAGCCCGGCATATAAGGGAAGGGAGAGAATAAAAAGCATCCCAGAATATCGGAAATGCAGGCAATTAAAACAGCCGGAACCATTCCCAGATACATAGAGGCAAAGACAATGGGGACAAAGCCGAAACCGATACGGAAATTCCATGCCTGTACCGACAGAAATCTGGTCAGAATAATCTGAATGGCAACCAGCATAGAAAAGGTGACAAGATTTTTGACATTAAACACGTTCTTATTCATAGACCGCTCCTTTCATGCGCTGTAAAGAAGCTGTCTTGCTTCCTGGCAGCGGGATGCGAGAATAAAACTGGGAACCGATTTGGTTCTTCGTCCCGACACCAACTCCCTGTGTGTTGGGCACTAACCACTTTATTCTCTACTCTGCAAAAAGTTCTAAGGGCATAGTAATGCCTATTCCGCCTTTTGTAAAGAAGAATCCCTCTAAAATCCTGCTTTTTCAAAAGGAATTTTAAGAAAATTAATGGAAGGAAATTCCATCTCAAAATATAGCTTATTTTTTCTGTTTTTTTTTAGAAAGGAAGAAAAGATGGAACGGTTTTTCTTGTCAAAAAAGAAATAGGGGACTACACTGTAGTAGTTTTTGTGGGAGGAGGGTTCGATGAAATTAATTCGACAGGTGACATGGATCATCTTTTTTACTTTTTTGGGGGAAATGTGTAATAAGCTTTTGCCTTTACCGGTTCCGGCCGGAGTCTATGGCTTGATTTTTATGCTGATTTTCCTGATGCAGGGAATTATTCCCTTGAATGCGGTGGAGCAGGCGGGCAACTTTATGCTGGAAACCATGAGTATTATGTTTTTGCCGGCTGCAGTTGGAATTATGACCGTAACAAAATTATTGATGCCGGTTTTAGTACCATACCTTGTAATTATCGTCTTATCCACAATTATTGTTATGGCGGTTACCGGCTTGGTAAGCCAGAGAATCTTAAAAGTAACAGAGAGCAGAGAAGATAAAATCAAGGAAATGCGCTCTATGGAATCTGCACTGGAAAAGAAAGAGAAAATCCAGGAAGAAATTCGAGAGATACAGTTGGAAGATTTAAAGCAGAGCTTAAAGGGCTTGGAGGAGGAATAATGAAAGAGATTTTAATGAGTTCAGAACACTTCGGTTTTGGCTTAAGTATATTTATTTACCTTCTGGCAATACAAATCAAGCTTCGCTTAAAGTGGGACTTTTTAAATCCCTTGCTTGTCTCAACCATCATTATTGTGGGAATCCTCTTGGTTACGGAAATTCCTTATGCCAAGTATAAACAGGGTGCAGGGCTTTTTGAGTTATTTTTTTAACGCCGGCTACAGTCTGTTTGGCTATTCCCCTTTATAAGCAGTGGTCCTTACTGAAAAATAATTTCAAGGCCGTATTTTTGGGGATTTTTGCGGGGACTTTGAGCTCTATCGGCAGCATTTTACTGCTTGGTATATTATTTCATTTGCCCAATGAACATATTTCCACCTTATTGCCAAAATCCATTACCACGGCTATCGGTATGGGAATTTCGGAAGAAACCGGAGGATATGTAACCTTAACCGTAGCAGCTATTGTGTTAACGGGTATTTTGGGAAGTATTCTTGCAGATCTTGTTTTTCGTATTTTCCCCATTCATCATCCCATTGCCAAAGGCCTTGCTTTGGGAACCAGCGCCCATGCCATCGGTACGGCTAAAGCACTGGAGCTTGGTGAAGTGGAGGGAGCGATGTCCTCTCTGGCTATCGTGGTTGCCGGAATTCTTACTGTGATTTTGGTTCCCATAGTCAATAATGTAGCCTTTGGCTAGGGCATAAAAAAGAGTAAGTCTTCCGTGCCGGGATTGTAAGAAAAATGTCCAAGCTTTTTCCCGCAAGCTTTGCTAAAATGGGGCAAAGAAATAAAATTTTAGGAGGCGTAATGAAGAAGAAAAGACTGATACTTTCCCTTGCTTTGAGTCTGTCCCTATTGGCCTATTCAGGCTTTAGTTTTGCGGACGGTCCGGAGTTGGATGACCATACCACGGTGAACAGCGGTCCCGGCGTAGCTTTGGGAAAGAATGAAAATACCGTTTCCGTAGCGGATTCCTATTTGCAGGTATACTCCGGTGTGCTTTCCGGAGAGAATGTTCCTTTGCTGAGTGACTATGGCTTTTCCGGACATGGGGTGTATGGCTACAATGAGATGTCCGCCGATTTATTTAAATTAAAGGATGCTTACCCGGCATTACAGTTATCCTCCTTGGGAAAAACCCTTGACGGAAGAGAGCTGTATTGCGGTATTGTGGGAAATCCCAATGCCCCCAAGAAGATTTTGGTTCATGCCAGTATCCATGCCAGAGAATATATTGTGACCAAGGTAGCTATGCGTCAGCTGGCAAGTCTTTTGGAAATGGAAAAGAACAATCAAAGCTATGGCGGTAAAGGCATGAAGGATATGCTGCAAAACTGTGCCGTTTACTTTGTTCCCATGGTGGATCCGGACGGTGTTTCCTTGGTGCAAAACGGTTTGACCGGTATCGGTTCTGAAGAAGTCAGAAATACGGTGCAAAGCATTGTGGCAAAAGAAAATCCTACCGATTTAAAGAGCTATTTCCGCCTATGGAAAAGTAATGCAAGAGGAGTTAACCTCAATAAAAACTTCGATGCCAACTGGTCTATCACTGTAGACAAAAAGGGATACCCGGCAAAGGACGAGTACAAGGGTTCTGCGGCGGAGTCAGAGGTAGAATCCAAGGCACTGGCGGATTTACTCCGAAAGGAAAAATTTACTTCCACCATCAGCTACCATACCCAGGGAGAAGTCATTTACTGGTATTTCGGGCAGGGAGAGTATGTTCCGAAAGCCAGAAGATTGGCGGAAATCGTGCATAAGAACTCTTCTTATCCTGTAATTGATTACTATTCTCCTCAGCATGCCGGAGGCTTTAAGGATTTTGCAGAGCAAAAATATCAGATTCCCTCTGTGACCATTGAGTGCGGAAAGGGCGTAAGTCCTGTGCCCGAAGAACAGATTGATAAGATTTGGGATGGACAGAAGGGAATTCTTCCGGATCTGCTTTATGATTATATGAGCTAAGATGCAATAAAATATCGAAATAATTATTTCATGGGGTACGGATTGGAATCGGAAAGCTTACGCTTCCTTTTCCAATCCGTGCCCCTGTTTTAGCTTTTTCTTGTGAAACAGCTTTTCCTTATGCTATAATCCCGATTTTGACAGTCTACATAGTAAAAAAGCCCTGTAATCGTTGAAATCAAGCGGTTTACAGTGCTTTTTTCTTTGTTATCAGATATGCGTACAGATTTTTATTTTTTAGTCTGATGGCAAATATTTCTCATTTTTTCTATAGTGACTATCTGCATAGAAGTATTAATTCCAAAGGCTTTTTCTAGATCGTCTGTAAATTCTGTTTTTGTATATGTCGGGATAAATCCTCTGCCTTCAATCTTTAGAAAGTTCATATCTTTTAGACCACGTAACAGCTTTTCGCATGAATACTTGCTTCCAAGTTGTTTATCCAGGTATCTGTAGAGAATTAATGAAAGGAAGCAAATCATAAAGTGTGCCTTAATCCTATCATCTCTGTGAAGGTATACCGGCCGTGCTTTGAATTCACTTTTCATAATGCGAAAGCATTCCTCGATTTGCCAGCGTTGTTTGTTTACTTCAATGATAGCTGAAGCATCATCTTCCAAGTTAGTGCATACAGCGTAGAAACCGTCATACTGTTCTTCTTTTCGGATGACATCTTCATTGAGTTCTAAAAAGCTCTGCTCGGCCAGCTCCCCCTCCGGCGTGACACTGTTCTTTTTAACAAACCGTTTGAAATCGGTTTGGCGGTTGTGGTCTATTTCTTTGGGATTATTGGTAATAAGGTTTTTGGGCACGATTGATTTGTCCGCTCCGAACGTACCTTAGATAATCCCTGTATTTGATGGAATAGGATACAATCAGATGTTGTTCAAGTCCATTTTCATTTATCCACCGTTCTTTGTAAAAAGATTTTTTTCTCTGTCTTTTTCTTCGTCCAGTTCGGAAATGTCATACTTTTTGCATACTGCCTTTTAGACGCCAGTCTTTAGAATCGAGACACCATTCTTTCAGAAATCCTTTTTAACTTCTTTATGGATTGTGTTGTGATAAAACCACGATTCCCCTTGGAGTTATATTTGCGGTTGGATAAGGCTGAAAGACCTGCATCCGTACATACGACCAGTCTCAGACAAGGAAAAAAATCTTCAAGAAGCTTTTTCCAAAGGAACCATTGTCGTTTGTTCATTGGTGTTGCCGGGATTGACACTGAAGGCAAGAGGAATACCGTCACTGTCCATAAAAAAAGTCCCATCTGAACAATGGGAAGAGGCCGGTTTTTCTTTAGAGGCTCCATACTGTTTTAATCCATCTGTTTGCTCAAGCTCAAAAAAAGTAGTTGGTGCAGTCATAGTAAATCACTCCGGTTTTTTTCTTTTTGAAATCTTTAAGCTGTTCCGATAAAGTGTGGACTGAATGTAATCCGACTCTTCATTAATGATGGATAGGGAACGGTAAATATCTTCGAGAAAAAAATCCGGTTTTTTTCTATAAATCTTGAAGAAAGAGCGAAGGAAGATAGTTTTGAAGAAGGATAAAGGATTCTTGTAAAGAGCAGCCTTGAAAAGAATTGAATTGAGGTTGTACTTAAATCCATGCTTTCTGGCAATAGCTTTGCAAAATCTTATCAAAAACCCAACTGAAAATAAATATCCTGTAGGAAAAGATAGCTCCATTGAAGAGCCTCTGATCGTTCTGAGTGAGAGGAATTGAGGGATCAAACGAGATCTCAATAGGTTTATTCATTTCAGCATTCTTATTTAAATTGGCGACGTATTCTTTTGCCCATGCAAGAGCATCAGAAACACCATGTTTTTTTACAGATTTCTTTTTCGTTTCCCAGTTTTTTTCGACGGTTACAGTCGTACGTTTTTTTATTGATATAAGCAGATTTAATAACAGAGTAAGAAACTGAGTGAGCAGATTTAGTGGCTCTAAGTCTCATAGGCACCTCCTTTAAAAATTAACTTTATTATAACAAAATACGTAACAAGACGCAATACAAAGAACATAAGTTTGTGCAAAAAAATAAAGGCTTTTTCAAGCCTCTCGATACTGTTTATGTTATTTTAGGTGTCAAAGTTCCGAATTCTTCCGGATCTGCTTTTATGATTATATGAGCTAAGATGCAATAAAATATCGAAATAATTATTTCATGGGGTACGGATTGGAATCGAAAGCTTTACGCTTCCTTTTCCAATCCGTGCCCCTGTTTTAGCTTTTTCTTGTGAAACAGCTTTTTCCTTATGCTATAATAGGCAAATTAAAATAATGAATAAATTTTAGGAGGATAAAATGGGGACAGAAGAGATGCTTGGAAAAGAGAATGAGCTTGAGTCCAAGAATTTTATAGAGAATTTCATCGATGAAGATTTGCGGGAGGGAAAGGTTAAGGAAATCAAAACCCGTTTTCCGCCGGAGCCCAACGGTTACCTCCATATCGGACATGCCAAGTCGATTTTGTTAAATTACGGCATTGCCAAGGAATACAACGGTACCTTTAATCTTCGTTTTGACGATACCAATCCGGTAAAGGAAAAGATGGAGTTTGTAGAGAGTATCCGAAAAGACGTGGAATGGCTTGGAGCGGATTTTGAGAACAGAATGTTTTTTGCCTCCGACTATTTTCCTATTATGTATGAAAAGGCAGTTTACCTTATTCAGAAGGGAAAGGCCTTCGTAGACGATTTAACGGCAGAGGAAATCAGAGAGTATCGTGGAGACTTTACCACTCCCGGCAAGGAGAGTCCTTATCGTAATCGTTCCATTGAGGAAAACCTTCGCCTCTTTGAGGAAATGAAGGCAGGAAAATATCAGGATGGAGAGAAGACACTGAGAGCTAAGATTGATATGGCAAGTCCCAATATCAACATGCGTGACCCGGTTATTTATCGTGTCTCTCACATGAGCCACCACAATACCGGAGATGAGTGGTGTATTTATCCCATGTACGACTTTGCCCATCCGATTGAGGATGCGGTGGAGGGAATCAGCCATTCCCTTTGTACTTTGGAGTTTGAGGATCACCGTCCTCTGTATGACTGGGTAGTACAAGAGTGTGATTTTCCCTATCCTCCCAGACAGATTGAATTTGCAAAGCTTTACTTAACCAATGTGGTTACCGGTAAGCGCTACATCAAGAAGCTGGTTGAGGACGGTGTGGTAGACGGTTGGGACGATCCTCGTCTGGTTACCATTGCCGCTTTAAGAAGAAGAGGATACACCAAGGAAAGTCTGGCACAGTTTGTAAAGCTTTCCGGTATTTCCAAAGCCCAGTCCTCCTCTGATTATTCTCTTTTAGAGTATTGTATTCGTGAGGATTTAAAGCTGAAGAGACCTAGACTTATGGCGGTATTGGATCCCATTAGTTGGTGATTGACAACTACGAAGGGGAAGGAGAAATGCTTTCCATTCCCAACAATCTGGAAAAATGAAGCTTTAGGAGAGAGGGAAGTTCATTTCTCCGGAGAGCTTTACATTGAGAGAGAGGATTTCATGCCGGATCCTCCCAAGAAATATAAGAGATTAACCATGGAAAATGAAATTCGTCTTATGGGTGCTTATTTTATCAAGGCAGTATCCTATGAGACGGATGAAGAGGGCAATGTTACCGTAGTGCATTGCACCTATGATCCTGCCACCAAGTCCGGCTCAGGCTTTACCGAGCGTAAAGCCAAGGGAACCATTCACTGGGTGGATGCCAAGACAGCATTTTCCGCTGAGGTTCGCTTATATGAGCAGTTGATTGATGAGGAGAAGGGCAAGTTAAATGAAGATGGAAGTCTTAACTTTAACCCCAACTCCTTAACCGTGAAGCAGTGTTTCTTAGAGCCTGTACTGGCGAAGGCGGAGCCTTTAGAAAGCTTCCAGTTTGTTCGTAACGGATATTTTTGTGTGGATTGCAAGGATTCTACGGAGGAAAAACCCGTATTTAACCGTATAGTTTCCTTAAAGTCCAGTTTCCAAGTGAAGTAAGGAGGGATACTATGGCAAAGAAGTTTGGATCATTTGTATTTTTTGCAGCTTTAACAGGAGCTGTAGCCGGAGTGATTTCTTATTTGTACAAATACCAGAAGTTTTCCGAGGAAGTAGATAAGGACTTTACGGACGTGGTGGATTCCGCCCAGGAGGTGAAGGCATCTGCCCAGAGATCCTATACCGTTCTCAAAAATTCCGTTACCAAGGAGGACTTAAAGGAAGCGGCTAAGGATTTGGGCTATGCGGCAAAGAATCTCGCCATCGATACGAAGAACTTAGCAGTGGATGCGGGAAAAGATGCTTACAGAGTGGTAAGAAATGCTTGGGACAAGAAGGATAAACTATCTTTTTCCTCCGATGAGAAGGCGGTAGAGGATGAGGATGTGGATGTAGAGTTTTACTACGAACCCGAGAACGGCCGGGAGGCGGCAGATCAGGAAGGGCATCAGAAGCATTATGAAGATGATGAGCATCAGGGGCTGCTTGTAAAGGAAGAAGTGTAAAATGGAAAAGATTACAAGTTTTACCATTGACCACATTCATTTACGTCCCGGAGTGTATGTTTCCAGAAAGGATTCTGTGGGGGTAGAGGTGGTGACAACCTTTGACCTTCGTTTTACCCATCCCAATGTGGAGCCCGCCATGGAAAATGCCGCAATGCATGCCATTGAACATCTGGCAGCCACTTACCTTCGGAATGAGGAGAGTTGGAAGGAAAAGGTATTATACTTTGGTCCTATGGGCTGTAGAACCGGTTTCTACCTTCTCTTAAAGGGAGATTTGGAAAGTGCCGAGATTATTTCTCTCTTAAAAAATTGCTTTAGCTTTATTCGGGATTTCAGCGGTGAGATTCCCGGAGCGACGGAGAGAGATTGCGGGAATTTCCGAGATATGAATCTGCCTGTGGCTAAGTGGTGGAGCAGAAAGTATTTAGAGGAAGTTTAGAGAATATTTCCTATGACAATACCCATTACCCGGAATAGGGAGTGGGAAAAAGTAAAGGAGTAGTATGGGAGCAAATGTAAATCATCATTATCAAGAGGTAAAGGAAAGCTACCTTTTTGCAGAAATCGCAAAGAGAATCAGAACCTGGCAGGAAAATAATCCGGAGATTAAGGACAAGTTGATTCGTATGGGTATTGGAGACGTGACTTTGCCTCTTCCCAAGACCGTGGTGGATGCTTTGGCTTCCGCATCCATGGAGATGGGAAAAAGCGAGAGCTTTCACGGCTATGGTCCGGAGCAGGGATATGATTTTCTTAGAGAAAAAATCTTAAACTACTATAAGAATTTTTCTGTAGATTTGGAATTGGAGGAAATCTTTATTTCTGACGGTGCAAAGTCCGATTTAGGAAATATCCTGGATCTGTTTGCACCCGGTTCCGTGGCTTTGGTTCCGGATCCTGTGTATCCGGTGTATGTGGATACCAATATTATGCTAGGAAATAAGGTGATTTTTGCCCATTCCGGAGAAGAAAACGGATTCCTTCCCATGCCCCCCAAGGGAGAAAAGGTAGACTTGATTTATCTTTGTTCTCCTAACAATCCTACCGGTGCGGTGTATGACCATGAGGGATTGAAAGCCTGGGTCAACTATGCAAAGGAAAATGATGCGGTAATTTTCTTTGATGCAGCTTATGAGTGCTTTGTAGAGGGAAATTTACCTCACTTTATATATGAGATTCCCGGGGCGAAGGAATGTGCCATTGAGTTTTGCTCCTTCTCCAAGAAGGCGGGCTTTACCGGAACAAGATGCGGCTATACCGTTGTTCCTAAGGCCTTGATTCGCGGCGGTCAGTCTCTCCAAAAGATGTGGTTAAGAAGACAGACCACGAAGTTTAATGGGGTTTCCTACATTGTGCAAAGAGGCGCCGAGGCAGTATTTACAGAAGCCGGTGAGAAGGAGATTCAGGGAAATATTTCTTACTATAAGGAAAATGCCAAGATTATTATGGAAACCTTGGATGCTCTTTCCATTTATTATACCGGTGGAAAGAATTCTCCTTATATCTGGCTTAAGTGCCCTAAGGGGATGAGTTCTTGGGAATTTTTTGATTTCCTTTTGGAAAAGGGACAGGTTGTAGGAACTCCCGGAGCAGGTTTTGGAGATGCGGGAGAAGGATTTTTCCGTTTGACAGCCTTTTCCACCAAGGAAAAGACTAAGGAAGCCATGGAAAGAATAAAGAAATTACTGGAAGTATAATTTTTTATAGCATTTTAGAATTAAAAAAGAGTTGAAAGAAATCATATAGGATTCCATGCAAATAGGTCTGAAACGGGGCACGCTCTCGCTAACCTCGCCACGTAGCGGGTACTAAGCGAAAAACAGAAGTATTTCTGTTTTTCGCAAGTACCGACGGGCTCAGATTACCCCTATTTCAGACCTATATTGCATAGAATCCACTTATTATTTGATTTTTATACAGCTCTTTTTTTGTTTTCTATAACCTGCTATAAAAAAACTCCAATGTCCATAGTTCATTTTATTTTTTTATAATTTTATTGACAAGAAAAAGGGGAAACTGTATATTCTAAAAATCCAATAAACATATAAACATACAGAAATGATATGTTTATATATGGAGGTTTTTTAGAGAAGAGATAAGCTGTCATTCACTTTATCTTACGTAAGAGCAGGAAAGGGGTACTATGGGTCAGGAGAAGAAGGAATTTCAAGAACGGGAAAATCACGGTCATGTGCATAGTCATAAGCATAGCCAAGAGCACACTCATGAGCATAGCCATGAGCACAGTCATGAACACAGCCATGAGCATATTCACAATCAGGAGCACAGTCATGAGCATAACCATGAGCATGGACAGGGGAAGACTTTGGCCCATATCCATAGCCACAGAAACCTTATAGGCTTTGATGAGCATGGTATTCCTACCATTACCTTAAAGTCCGATCATGAGGAGGATGGGGATGATAAATCCTTTATCTGTGATTATATGAATGCGGTTTCCGCTTATCGAAAGACCTTCCCCTCCAAGCAGGATGTGTTGGAGCAAACTCCGGACCCGGCAGTACGGGAATTAATCTTACGACAGGAGCAGCTTGGCTTTGATACCACCTTTGATCGTTTTGATCAACAGCAGCCCCAGTGTAGCTTCGGTATGGCCGGTATTTGCTGTAAAATTTGTAATATGGGTCCCTGTAAAGTTACTCCGAAAAGTCCAAAGGGAGTTTGCGGAGCGGATGCGGATTTGATTGTAGCCAGAAACCTTCTTCGGTCTGCTGCGGCTGGTGTGGCTCAGCACGGAATGCATGGCCGTGAGGTCATCCTGTCCTTAAAGTGGGCAGCGGAGGGAAAGCTGGATCTTCCTATTTTAGGACAGCAAAAGATTCGGGATGTAGCAAAGGCCTTCGGCATAAAGACCAGTAGAAGAAACATTAAAAAAATAGCTTCTGAGCTTGCAGATGTTTTGCTGGAGGATATGAGCCGCACGGTTCCGAAGGAGTATGAGGTTATCAAGGCTATGGCGCCCAAGGAAAGGCAGGAGCTATGGGAGAAGCTGGATATCCTTCCCATCAGTGCCTATCACGAGGTGTTTGAAGCCTATCATAAAACCGGCGTGGGTACAGATGGAGATTGGAAGAGTGTTATGCAGCAATTTCTTCGTTGCGGTCTGGCCTTCACCTTCTCAGGAGTGGTGAGTACCTCCATTGCCACAGACGGGCTTTTCGGCGTAGGAGACCGGGTGACCTCTAAGGTAAACATCGGTGCCTTGAAGAAAGGTTATGTGAATATTGCGGTGCATGGTCATCTTCCTACCCTGGTCAGTGAAATTGTTAAAGTCGGACAGGAAGAGCATTTTGTGGAGCTGGCAAAGAAGGCCGGAGCCAAGGGAATTCGCTTCTATGGAATCTGCTGTTCAGGACTTTCCGCAATGTATCGTTATAGCAACGTTATTCCCTTGTCCAATGCAGTTTCAGCGGAATTGGTACTGGGTACCGGCGCCTTGGATTTATGGATTGCGGATGTACAGGATGTGTTCCCGGCAATCATGGAGGTGGCAAATTGCTTTAAAACTACGGTAATTACCACCAGCGACTCTGCAAGACTTCCGGGAGCGGAACGTTATGAATATGATCACCATCATTCCAATATCGGAGAAACCAGAGCGCTGGCGGAGAAGATTGTGCTTCGAGGAATCAAGAGCTTCCAGGACAGACAGGGAATTCCGGTTTACATTCCTCCCTACGAAGTGGAGGCGGAGGTGGGCTTCTCCGTAGAATATGTGCATAAACGCTTCGGTTCCATGGAGCCTATGGCAAAGGCATTAAAGGAAGGCAAGATTCTGGGCATCGTAAATATGGTGGGATGTAACAATCCTAAAGTATTATACGAAAAATGTATTATTGACGTAGCAAATGCTTTACTCCGAAATAATATTTAATTTTAACCAATGGATGTGCTTCCTTCCCTCTGATGAAAATGGGCTATTGCAATATTTCCGGCCAAAGACATTGCGGAAAGAATTTAAAAGAATTCTTAGGCGCGGATTTACCACCGGTATGGCATGTGGGTGAGTGTATTGATAACACCCGATCCACCGGTATCTTTGCAGGAATTGCCGGTGTGGAAGGGAAGAAGATTCAGGAAATGCCCTATGCCTTTACTTCACCGGAGTGGAGTAATGAAAAGGGAATCGATGCAGCCTTAGGCTTCAGACTGATGGGAGTGAATTCCTACCATTGTGTAGAGGCGCAAATTCACGGATCGAAAAATGTCATCGAATTTCTAAAGGAAGGAACCAGAGAAACTCTTGGTTCCGTGATGTATGTAGATACGGATCCGGATAAGCTGGGAGAAAAGATTGTTGCGGATATTATAGAAAAGAGAAAGGCTTTAGGCTGGGTTGTTCCCAAGGAAATTGTGCATAAAGAACTCACCGGCGAAGAGCTGTTAGCTCAAATTTCTGTAAAAGTAAAAAAGGCGGAATAAAAGCTTAAAGAGAGAAATTAGAAAGGAGATAAGCTATGGCTTGTGTTGCAGTACCTATTGTAGAGGGGATTATAGTAAAAACGGCTGAATGGATTCTTGTGCAAAAGGAAAGAAAAGAGGAGGCAAGAACAAAAGCTTTGAAAGGGGAAGCTGAGGGAAAAAGTTTGATGAATGGGGAAAAAAGATATTCTTCCCCATTGAAAAATGGGAATTTCCCGGAAGGCGAGGCGCATTCCGCTTTAACGAATTCCGGTACTTTGGTGGGACTAAGTCTTCGGAAGAAGCTGCATCTCTTATCGAACTTTTTATTTTCCGGTTCCGTTCTTTTGGTTTTTGAACATTTTTGGCATGGGGAAATCGTTCCCTTCTTCCCCTTTTTAACAGGGGCAAGAACACCGGAGGATAGCTATACCATGTTACAGGAAATGAGTACGGTGGGCGTTTCTATGGCTCTTCTTATTACCGGAATCTGGGCAGTTTATTGCTTTGTACTGGAAAGAAAGCTGCAGAAGGAAGGAGAGAGAAATGCATCTATTGCTTAGTGTTTTTGCAACAGAATGGAGTTTTTCACGTTTTTTACGGGATAAAAACAAGGAATATGCCTATCATATTCCCTGTTTACTCTTTTTATCCGCCAGCCTGATGTGGTTTGTGGACAGTATCTTTGAATATCTGGAGAAGGGAACGGAAATATTTACTCCCAATCTGCAGGACTTGGTACAAGACGGTTTTTTGGGACTTTCCGTGATTGCTTTAGGAATCCTTATCTGGCAGGGAAAATTATTTTTGGCTTATCTCCAAAAACAGAAGAGCTCCGTTTCGACCTCGTTTTGACATAAAACGGACTGTAATAAATCAAAATAGTTTTCTAGGCAATATAGGTCTGAAATCAGGGTACGCTCCCGCTAACCTCGCCTTCGTAGCAGTACTAACTTCAAGATTCGCTTTGCTCGCTTTCAGTAAGTACTGACGGGCTCAGATTACCCCTATTATAGACCCATACTGCATTATTCGCTTTACTTATTAACTTTTACAGTTCTTCACTTCGCCAGATTCCTGCAAGTATAGGTTCAAACTACCCTGATTTTTAGACATATATTGACGAAAATCTCTTTATGTTAATTAAAAAAGTAGAGCAGGAAGAACCTGCTCTACTTTTTTTGAGAGTTCAAAATAACTTCTAAAGCTTATCGAATCCAAACACCGTTGGAATCTACTCTGTATCCGTCAGGAGTAAGCTTATTCATGTAAAGAGATCCTAAAGGCTGGTTCTCTGCCGGTGCCTGAGCGAAATAGTAGGTATCAAAGTTAATCTTCTGCCATCCGGTTACCATACGTCCGTTAGCCCCGATGTAGTACCACTGGTGCTGACTTACAATCCAACCATAGATTGGTGCACCATTCTCATTGCTTACGAATGACCAAGAACCATCTCTATTAGCTACCCAGTGTCCGTTGGATTCTGCTACTGTGGTGGTAGATCCGCCATAGCTGGAAACAGCGCCCTCTGCAGCAAGTGCAGGAATTACAGATGCAGTTGCCATGCAAGCAATTAAAGCTGCAACAAGAATATTCTTTTTTTCATAAATAAACCTCCAAAGCCATTTTTTTATTCAAGCTACCTTATCATTATACCCTGTCTTGCCACATAAGCAATAAAAAATTCCTTTTATTTTTCTGATATTGTTAATATTTTCGTAATACATTGTTTCTTATATTTTTTCACAAAACTTTCACAGGCTTTTAGCACTCAGTGCTTGACTCTGCTAATAAATTCTCTTATAATAGCCCTGTTGTTAAAAAAAGATCTGTGAGGAATAGGAGGATTGCTATGAAGTTAGTACCATTATTTGATAAAGTTGTGTTGGAAAAAGAAAAGATGGAAGAAACCACTAAGAGCGGAATCGTTTTACCGGGACAGGATGATAAGGAAAAACCCGGACAGGCTGTGGTTATTGCAGTAGGTCCCGGCGGTGTTGTGGACGGTAAGGAGATTTCCATGCAGGTGAAGGTAGGACAACACGTTCTGTTCTCCCGTTATGCAGGCTCCGAGGTAGAGCTGGATGGAAAGAAGTATACCGTTGTTAAGCAGAATGATATTTAGCAATCGTAGAGTAAAAGAATCAGGGAATTCCAAGGAGGTATAATATGGCTAAAGAAATTAAATTTGGAGTAGAAGCAAGAAAGGCCTTAGGGGCCGGCGTAGATGCAGTGGCAAATACCGTTAAGGTTACCCTTGGACCTAAGGGTAGAAACGTAGTTTTGGACAAGTCTTATGGTTCTCCTCTTATTACTAATGACGGTGTATCCATTGCCAAGGAAATTGAGTTAAAGGATCCCTATGAGAATATGGGTGCTCAGTTGGTAAGAGAAGTAGCTTCCAAGACCAATGACGTTGCAGGAGACGGAACCACTACCGCAACTGTTTTGGCACAGGCGATTGTGATGGAGGGTATGAAGAACCTGGAGGCAGGTGCTAATCCCATCGTGCTTCGTAAGGGAATCCGCAAGGCGGTGGATGCTGCGGTAGAGAGCATTAAGAAGCAGAGCTCCAAGGTAAAGGGCAAGGATCAGATTGCCAAGGTTGCCGGCATTTCCGCAGGAGATTCCACTGTAGGAGATATGATTGCCGATGCTATGGAGAAGGTTTCCAAGGACGGCGTTATCACTGTGGAAGAGTCCAAGACTATGCTTACCGAGCTTGATCTGGTGGAAGGAATGGAGTTTGATCGCGGATATATCAGTGCCTATATGAGCACCGATATGGAGAAGATGGAAGCAAATCTGGACGATCCCTATGTATTTATTACCGATAAGAAGATTTCCAACATTCAGGATATTCTTCCTCTCTTAGAGCAGGTAGTAAAGACTGGTGCCAAGCTTTAATCATTGCTGAGGACATCGAGGGTGAGGCTTTAACCACTCTTATCGTGAATAAGTTGAGAGGAACCTTCAATGTAGTTGCGGTAAAGGCTCCGGGATACGGAGATCGCAGAAAGGAAATGCTGAAAGATATCGCCATCTTAACCGGTGGAGAAGTGATTTCCGAAGAGCTGGGCTTAGATTTAAAGGATGCCACTATCGACCAGTGTGGTAGAGCTAAGTCTGTTAAAGTAAGCAAGGAAAAGACCACCATTGTAGAGGGACTTGGTAAGAAGAAGGAGATTCAGGATCGTATTGCCCAGATTAAAGGACAGATTGAGACCACTACCTCCGACTTTGATAAGGAAAAGCTTCAGGAGCGTCTGGCTAAGCTTTCCGGCGGTGTTGCAGTAATCCGTGTAGGTGCTGCTACAGAAACCGAGATGAAGGAGGCTAAGCTTCGTATGGAGGATGCTTTAAATGCTACCAGAGCCGCTGTGGAAGAAGGTGTAATTGCCGGTGGCGGATCCGCATATATCCATGCACAGAAGGCAGTGGATAAGGTGGTAAATCAATTAGAGGGCGATGAAAAGACCGGAGCAAAGATTGTTTCCAAGGCCCTGGGAGGCTCCTCTTTATACCATTGCTTACAATGCTGGACTGGAAGGCGCTGTCATTGTGAATAAGGTAAAGGAAGGAAAGGAAAACTTCGGTTTCGATGCTTACAATGAAGAGTATGTTAATATGATGGAGGTAGGTATTCTGGATCCTGCCAAGGTGGCAAGAACCGCTTTACAGAATGCGGCTTCCGTTGCTTCCTCCTTACTCACCACAGAGTCTGTTGTGGCAGACATTAAGGAGCCGACTCCTCCTATGCCACAGATGCCGGGAGGAATGGGAGGAATGATGTAAGGAAATCCTTCTAAAAACTAGGCAAAGAAGAGAATATCGATTACAATGGGAAAAGGAAATAAACTGAGCTTAGGCTTAGCTTTATTTCCTTTTTCGCGACAAGAAAAGGAGGGCAGGATGGAGAATTATGTGGAACATTTGGTAAAGGGAAAGATAGAGGCGAAGGATAAGGGTATACAGTTATTTGCAGTTTTCTTTCCTTTGGCATTTCTTGTGCTTTGCTACTTTTTAGCAATTCCCTTTATTGCTCTTTTTCCGGTTCTTTTTTTGTCTTACTATCTTCTGAATTCCGTGGATAGGGAATACGAGTATCTTTATCTTGGCGGAAGTTTTACTGTGGATCAGATTATTCATAGAGGAAAGAGAAAGCAGATGATAGAGATTAGCCCGGAGGAAATTTTGGAGATACAGCCCTTTCGTCCGGAGAGAGAGGAAGGATGGAAGAGGGAAGGCATTTCCGTTCTTCATGTAGAGGGCTTGGGAGGAAACAGATCTTACTGTATTCTTTTCCAGAAACAAGGGAAAAAACAAGTTCTTGTTTTTGACGGAAAGGACAGTTTATTAAAAGAAATGAAGTTGCAGGCAAGAGGAAAATTTCAGGAGGAAGTATGAGGGATTTTGTAAGAGTGGCTACAGCCTGTCCTAAGGGAAGGGTGGCGGATCCGGAGTATAATCTGGAGCAAATGCTGATTTGGCTAGAAAAGCAGAGGAGGAAAAGGTTTCTTTGCTGGTGTACCCGGAGCTTTGTCTGACTTCCTACACCGCCATGGATATGATTTATCAGCGCAGTCTTTTGGAGGCCGGAGAAAAGGCATTAATTTCCTTTTGCGAACAAACGAAGGAGATGGATGTTCTTTTTGTAATTGGCTATGGCTTGTTACTGGAAGGAAAATTATTCAATACCGGAGTGGTGACTTACCATGGCGATATCTTAGGGATTGTACCGAAGCAGTTTATTCCCAACCATGCGGAGTTTTATGAGAGAAGATATTTTCAGGAAGGAAAGGAAGAGGTTCGCTTTATCCCTAACATTTTAAAGGGAGAGGGCTATAGAAAGGAAATCCCCTTTGGGGCTTCCCTTCATTTTGTTCGGGAAGAGGACCAAAGATTCCGTCTTGCAGTGGAAATCTGTGAAGATCTTTGGGTTCCTGTTCCTCCCTCCAGTAAGCATGCACTGGCAGGAGCTACCCTTCTCGCCAACTGTTCCGCTTCTGATGAATTGGTAGGAAAGCGGGGAAGCAGAAGACGGCTTTTAGAGCATTACAGCGGGAATCTTCATGCCTCTTATCTTTATTCCAGTGCAGGTCCCTCCGAGTCTACCCAGGATATGGTATTCTCTGCCCACTGTCTGATTTCTGAAAATGGAAGAATCTTGAAGGAAAATCAGCCCTTTGAGGAGGGGATTTTCTGGGCGGATGTGAATCTTGCTCTTTTGGAAGGAGAAAGGATGCGGCAAAGCACCTACTTCGTAAAAGAGGAGCCTTCCTATACACAGTATTTTTCCATGAAGGATAAGCAGTATACCCTTCATCGTTTTGTAAGTCCCTGTCCCTTCCTGCCAAAGGCGGTAGAAAAGGAAGGAGAAAGGGCAAGAGAGATTCTTTCCATTCAATCCAGAGGCTTGAAAAAGCGTATGGAGCATGTGGGCTGTAAGAAGCTGATTTTAGGTTTAAGCGGCGGTCTGGATTCCACCTTGGCTCTTTTCGTCTGTTTGGAGACCTTTGCCCTTTTGGGATATGATAAGGAAAATATCCTTTGTATCACTATGCCCTCCTTCGGTACCAGTAAGAAAACCCATGAGAGTGCAGAGAAACTTGCCAAAGCCTTGGGAATCTCTTTGCGGGAAATCTCCATTGAGAAGGCTGTGCTACAGCATTTCCGATATCGGGCAGGATGGGGAGAAAAAGGATACCGTTTATGAAAATGCCCAAGCCAGAGAAAGAACCCAGATTCTTATGGACTTAGCCAATAAGGAGGGGGCTCTTTTGGTGGGAACCGGAGATTTATCCGAACTGGCTCTGGGCTTTGCCACCTACAATGGAGACCATATGTCCATGTACGGGGTAAACGGAGATATTCCCAAGACGGCTATTCCCATGCTTCTTCGAGAATTTGCAAGAAAGTCCGGTAATCAGGAATTGGAAACGGTGGTGGAGGAAATCATTGCCACTCCGGTAAGTCCGGAGCTTTTGCCGCCGGATGCCTCCGGAGAGATTAGTCAGAGGACGGAGGATGTGGTAGGTCCCTACCTTTTACAGGATTTCTTCCTTTATCAACATCTGCGTTACGGATTTTCCGCAAGAAATATCTATGACTTGGCTTGCTTTGCCTTCTCTAAAGAAAATCTTGCGAATGAGGAAAATGAACGGAACATTCCGGAATTCACACCGGCAGAAATCCTGAAAAACTTAAAAACCTTCTATAAGCGTTTCTTTGGCAATCAATTCAAACGCTCTTGCTTACCGGATGGACCAAAGGTTGGTCGGGTAGCCCTATCTCCAAGAGGCGATTTAAGAATGGCCAGCGATGCCTGCGTAGATGCCTGGCTTTCTGAGCTTGCAGAGCTGGAAGCTTAAAAGTCTGCAGCTTGAAGCTTAAATGTCTGCAGCTTGAAGCTTAAAAGTCCATATAGACGTTTTTCGCTTGTTTTGTTATAATATTTTATCGAGTTTTGCCTATTTTTTAGTTTAGAAAGCGAAAGAGCTTCATGCATAGAATAGAATCTCCTCACAATGAGGGATTAAAAGAAATCAGGGAACTGACAAAAAAAGCCAAGAGACGATGGGAGAAGGGCATGTTTGTGGCGGAAGGAGAAAGACTTCTGCTGGATTTGCCTACGTCCTCTTTGCTTCAGCTTTATGTGCAGGAAGACTACAGAGGGGCATTACCCAGAGGGATAGAGAAAGAAGATTCCCGGATTTGTATTCTGAGTAAGAAGGCTATGGAAAGTATTTCCACCACGGAGCATGGACAGGGAATTCTGGGGCTGCTTCGTTTTCCGAAGTGGAAAAAGCCTGAGGGAAACCTGTTTCTGATTTTGGAAAATATTCAGGATCCGGGGAATTTGGGAACCCTTTTTCGTACGGCGGAAGCTGCGGGGGTAAGTCACATTTTCCTAAGCAGGAATACGGTGGATCCCTTTAGTCCGAAAGTGGTTCGTTCCACCATGGGCTCCCTTTTTCGCTTGCCCTTCAGTATAGAGGAGGATTTGCTTTCTCTTTGTGAAAGGCTGAAAAGCGCCAAGGTTCAGGTCTTTGCACTGGATTTAAGCGGGAAAAAAGCGCATTTTCAGGCTTCATTCCAAGGACCCTCCGCCTTTTTATTCGGTAATGAGGGCAATGGTCTTACAAAGGAATTAAGCCAATGTGCTACGGAAAAACTCCTTATTCCCATGGAAGGGAAGATAGAGTCCTTAAATGTTGCTACTTCAGCCAGCATAGTACTCTATGAGGCTGTTCGACAAAGAAGATATATAAAGGAGGAAGGATGACTTTAGCAGGACGTGATTTTATGAAATTACTGGATTTTTCTAAAGAAGAAATTCAGGATATTCTGAATGTGGCCAAGAGACTAAAGAAAGAGAAGAAAGAGGCGGTAAGGCGCTATCCTCACGGAGAAGCCTGTGCCGGCAAGAACATTGTCCTGATTTTTGAAAAGGCATCCACCAGAACCAGATGCGCCTTTGAGGTGGCGGCAGCGGATCTTGGTGTGCATAGCACCATGCTGGATATGTCCACCAGCCAGATGGGAAAGAAGGAAAGTATTGAAGATACGGCAAGAGTGCTTTCTACCATGTATGATGGAATTATGTACAGAGGCTATTCTCAGGAGGGAATGGAGGAGTTTGCCAGATATTCCTCTGTACCGGTGTGGAATGCTTTAAGCGACCGTTTTCATCCTACTCAGCTTTGGCGGATTTACTAACCATTGAGGAGCGTTTCGGAAAGCTTAAGGGACTTAAGCTTTGCTATATGGGAGATGCCCGCTTTAATATGGGAAATTCCTATATGGTGGCCTGTGCCAAGATGGGCATGCACTTTGTGGCCTGCACAAAGGAAGGTTATTTTCCGGAGGAGGATTTGATTTCCGAGTGTCAGCAGATTGCAGAGGAAAATGGAGGCAGCCTTCGTTTTACGGAATCCGTGGCAGAAGGGTGTAAGGATGCGGATATTATTTGTACCGATGTTTGGTTATCCATGGGAGAGCCGGAGAGCCTCTTCGCCCAGAGAATTGCGGATTTACAGCCTTATCAGGTCAATGACACCGCATTTTCTTATGCCAAGGATTCCGCCATTTTCCTGCATTGTCTTCCTGCTTTTCACAATGCCAGAACGGAAATCGGAGCGAAGATTTATAAGCAGTTCGGTATTTCGGAAATGGAGGTCAGTGACAGCGTTTTTGAATCCGAGCGCTCTCTGGTATTTGCAGAAGCGGAAAACAGAATGCACACGATTAAAGCGCTTCTCTACCTCAGTTTGGGAGGAGTATAATGGAAAGACGGCTAAGAGGGAGAAATCCAAACAGGAAATATGATTTTCTCTATATTGGCATAGGTCTTGTGATTAGTATTATGGCGATTTTCGCTTTAACAAAGCCGGAGGAGAATCAGGTTCTCTTTCCTTTCATTTTCTTTTTTGCAGCCATCCTTCGTGTGGTTTATGTGATTCAGGGAAGAGAAGAGGGAAAGAAGAGACTCCTGTCTCTTTTTGTCGGCGTTTTACTGTTGTTACTCAGCATCATCACAGGCATGAGCCTGTGGAGATAAGCCCTAAAAAGAAAGGATGTTCATTTGGAAAGAGAAGAATTAGAGAAAATACTTGCTTCTTTGCTGCAAAAGGCAAAAAGCAATAAAAACAGCATCGATTTAGGGGAAGTGCAGGAGGCAGTAAAGGAGTTTTCCCTAAATGAAGAGCAGATGGAGCAGGTTTTGCTTTTGCTGGAGAACAAGGGAATCGAGATTATTCCCATTCTGGATGAGGATGCGCTTAAAACCATAGAAAAGGACGGAGATAAGGCGGAGCCGGATGCTCTCCTTCCGTTAGAAGATGACGATGACTTCGTAAAGGAAGAAGAGGGAGAGGAGATTGACCTGGATGCGGTGGATCTTCTGGAGGGGAATCGGAACGGAAGATCCGGTTAGAATGTACCTGAAGGAAATCGGTACCGTACCCCTTCTTACCGCCGAGGAAGAATATGCTCTTGCCATGAAGAAGCAGGAGGGAGATGAATATGCTAAACAGAGGTTGATTGAAGCTAACCTTCGTTTGGTTGTTTCTATTGCCAAAAGATATACCGGCCGTGGAATGAGTTTCCTGGACTTGGTGCAGGAAGGAAATCTCGGTTTGATTAAAGGCGTGGAAAGTTTGACCCGGAGAAGGGCTTTAAGCTTTCTACCTATGCTACCTGGTGGATTCGTCAGTCTGTAACCAGAGCCTTAGCAGACCAGGCCAGAACTATTCGTGTTCCCGTGCATATGGTGGAAACCATCAACAAGATGTCCAAGATGCAGAGAAAGCTGACCTTAGAGCTTGGCTATGAGCCTTCCGTAAAGGAACTGGCGGAGCATTTGGATATGACAGAGGAGAAGGTACAGGAAATCATGCAGATTGCCAGAGAGCCGGCTTCTTTGGAAACCCCCATCGGTGAAGAGGATGATTCCAATTTGGGAGATTTTGTGGCGGATACCAATGTTCTTTCTCCGGAGGGAAATGTGGAATCCGTAATGCTTAGAGAGCATATTGATACGCTTCTCGGGGATTTAAAGGAAAGAGAAAGACAGGTTATCGTGCTTCGTTTCGGATTAGAGGATGGACATCCAAGAACACTGGAAGAAGTAGGAAAAGAATTTAATGTTACCAGAGAGAGAATTCGACAGATTGAGGCAAAGGCTTTAAGAAAGCTGAGAAACCCTGTCCGTTCCAAGAGAATTCGAGACTTTTTACAGTAAGGAAGCTATGAAGAAAAATTATGAACAGCTGATGGAAAGCCATCTTCCGAAAAGCGGAGAAAAAAAGAGATTGCTACTCCATGTCTGCTGTGCTCCCTGCTCCACGGCAGTACTGGAGAGTCTGGAGCAATATTTTTCCATCAGCATCTTCTTTTATAACCCGAACTTGGATTCGAAATCCGAGTTTTTGCATAGGGCGGAGGAATGTAAGAGGTTGGTGAGGGAAATGGGCTTTTCTATGGATGTGATTGTTTCCAACTATATCCATGAGGAGTTCCTGGAGATAGCCAAGGGTTTGGAAAAGGAGCCTGAAAGAGGGGCCAGGTGCGATGCCTGTTTCAATCTTCGATTAGAAGAAACTGCCCAATACGGTGCCGTTTGGAATAAAGAACATCCGGATCAGGCTTTTGATTATTTGTACCAGCTTAAGCATCTCTCCTCTAAAAAATGCTGCCGTCTTAAATGAGATAGGAGAAGCATTGGGAGAGAAGTACGGAATCGCCTACCTGCCTTCGGATTTTAAGAAAAAGAGTCGATACCTTCGTTCCATAGAATTATCCAAGGAACATAATCTGTATCGGCAGGACTATTGCGGATGTGAATTTTCCAAGGCGGAAAGCATCAGAAGAAATAAGGAAAGAGAAAAAGCGGAAAGCTGCTCGAAATAGGAGGGGGATATGCTTAGTCAAGAGGTAAAAATCATCAATGAATCAGGATTACATTTACGTCCGGCCGGGGTGCTTACCCAAACCTGTATCCGATATAAAAGTGAAATTATTTTGCATTACGGAGAGCGTAAGATTGTAGGAAAGTCTGTGCTAAACGTGATGGCTGCCGGAGTAAAACGAGGCAGTACCGTAGTGGTAGAATGTAATGGTCCTGACGAAGAAGAGGCCCTAAAGGCAGTGGTGGAAGCCATTTCCAACGGCCTTGGAGAAGGCCCGGAGGGCTCAGAGCCACTTTTCAGTTAAGATAAAAGGGGATGTAAAAATTCACATCCCCTATTTTATTGCTACAATGATGAATGTTTCGCTCTATACCCTTTGGAATAAGGGGCAATCTGAGCCCGTCAGTTCTTAGCTTTTGTTTTTTAAAAGCTTAGAACTGCTACGTGGCGAGGTTAGCGAGAGCGTGCCCCTATTTCAAAGGGTATAGGAGCGAAAACATAGAAATATTGAAGCTTATTCCTCCAAAATCCCCTTCAAAACCTCTACTGCATGTCCCAGTGTCTTACTGGTATCAATGGCTTCTACAGCACCGGCATCCATATAGGCGGCATTGCCCGGTTCAATGGGAAGCTTTGCCAGAAGTTCCAGCCCTTCTTTTTCAGCCAGCTCTTCAATATGGCTTTCTCCAAAGACGGATATTTTCTCCTCGCAGTGGGGACACTGGAGGTAGGACATATTTTCAATGATTCCCAAGATAGGAATATTCATCTTTTCCGCCATCCGTACAGCCTTCTGCACAATCATGGAAACCAGGTCCTGGGGGGAGGTGACAATCACGATTCCCGCCACCGGCATGGATTGAAATACAGTTAAGGGGACGTCTCCGGTTCCGGGGGGCATATCTACGAAGAGATAATCAATATCCTTCCATTCTACCTCCTGCCAGAACTGTTTTACCGCATTGGCAATCATGGAGCCTCTCCAGATTACGGGATCGGTTTCATTTTCCAAAAGCAGATTGGTGGAAATGATTTCCACGCCTCCTGCACTTTTCTCCGGCACCATGGACTTTCCGTCACTGCTTAATGCTACGCCGTCGTGAGCCAGTCCGAAAGCCTTAGGAATGGAAGGCCCGGTAATATCCGCATCTAAAATTCCTACATGATAGCCCGCCTTATTCATTGCGGAAGCCAGTAAGGAGCAAACGGTGGATTTTCCCACACCGCCCTTTCCGGATACGATGCCGATTACCTTCTTTACGGAAGAGCCGGGGGCTAAGGGTAACTTCTGAATTCCCGCACTTTTACTTGGGCAGCCGGATGAGCAGCTGCTACAGTTGGAGTTGCAGGAAGATGGATTTTGTTCTGCCATAATCTTTCCTTTCTCTATACCTTTTCCTTCTTTAGGAAAGCCACAAAGCTCTCTAAGGAAGGAGAGTTGTTCTTGCTGTTATACAGAAAAGCAATTCTTCGCTTTTCTATAGGCTGGGGAAGTTTTATTTCCACCAGCTGTCCATTTTTTAGATCCTCCTCCACAAAATCTCGAATTACCCAGGCAATACCGATGCCGATTTTGGCTGAGTCAATCAGAAGATCCATGGTGTTTAATTCCATAATCTGGGGGCAGTAGATTTGATTCTCCTTCAGATAATTCTCAATATGATGCCGGGAGAGATTTTGCTCCTCCAAAAGCATCACATTGGCATCCTGAAATAAGGAAAAGGCTTCTCCCCGAATGTTTTTCAGATTACGCAAATATTGAGGAGCTGCCACCAGAATATCCTCCACTTCCCGCTCCATCAGAATTTCCTGATTGATACCAAGCTTTTTCGGAAGAGCGGCTAAAGCCAGATCAATCTGATGATCTTCTAAAAGATGGAGGGTTTTTCCGCTATCCTGATTCTTCAAGCTGATACGAATATTGGGGTACTCCTTCATAAAAGCCTTCAGATAGGGAAGAAGAATAAAACGGCAAAGGGTGCTGCTGGCACCGATATCCAGATGACCGATATGAAAGTCCTTCATTTTCTGAAGGGTTTCTTCCGCCTCTTGAATATGGGCAAAGGCATCCTTAATATACTGAAATAAAACCTTTCCCTCATCGGTTAAACTGACGCCCCGGGAATTTCTTTTAAATAGCTTGATTTCCAAGCTATCCTCTAAGCGAACGATGGTTTTGGAAATCGCCGGCTGGGAAATATAGAGCTGTTCTGCGGCCTTGGAAATGTTTCCGCTTTTGGCCACTTCATAAAATATCCGATAGGTGGATAGGTTCTGTTCCATGTTTATCCTTTCTTTTTGAGATAACTTAAGGGAATAATAAGTATCTAAAAAATGTATTTTGATTATAGCAGTAGCTTTGTTACACTGTAAAGAAGAATGCAATTCTGCTTTTATAAAATACATAGGAGCAGGCGGTTTAGCTAGGAAGTAAGGAGATTTCCATGGGAATGACGATGAGTCAGAAGATTTTGGCCAAGCATGCAGGCTTAGAGGAAGTACAGGCAGGACAATTAATTCTAGCCAAGGTGGATTTGGTACACGGAAATGATATTACCACTCCGGTGGCGATTCGTGAGCTGGATAAGATTCACGGAGAGGGAGTATTTGACAAGGAGAAGGTAGTCTTTGTTATGGATCACTTTGTGCCTAATAAGGATATTACCTCTGCCAAATGTACACAGATTTGCAGAAACTTTGCTAAGGAGCATGGACTGAAGCACTACTATGATGTAGAAACATGGGGATTGAGCATGCCTTGATTCCGGAGCAGGGCCTGATTACAGCGGGGGAGCTGTCCATCGGTGCGGACTCCCATACCTGTACCTATGGTGCATTGGGCGCTTTTTCCACCGGCGTGGGTTCTACGGATATGGCGGCGGCTATGGCTACAGGAGAGCTTTGGTTCAAGGTGCCCACCGCTATTAAGGTGGTATTAAAGGGCAAATTGCAAAAGCATGTTAGTGGAAAGGACTTGATTCTGCATTTGATCGGTATGATTGGTGTGGATGGAGCTCTCTATGAGTCCATTGAGTTTACCGGAGAGGGTGTGGCTTCTCTTTCTATGGACGATCGCTTTGCCATCTGTAATATGGCCATCGAGGCCGGTGGAAAGAACGGTATTTTCCCGGTGGATGAGAAGACTCTGGAATATATAAAGGCTCATTCCAATAAGGAATATCATATCTATGAAGCGGATGAGGATGCAGAGTATGACAGAGTCATTGAGATTGACCTTTCTAGCCTTAAGTCCACTGTGGCTTTTCCCCATTTGCCGGAAAACACTCATGAAATCGGCAGCTTTGAGAAGATCAGCATTGATCAGGCGGTAATCGGTTCCTGTACCAACGGTAGACTTTCCGATATCAAGGTGGCGGCTGAGATTGCCAAAGGAAGAAAGATTGCAGAAAATGTTCGTTGTATCGTGATTCCTGCTACCCAGAAGATTTATCTGGAGGCTATGGAGAAAGGGTATATTAAGGATTTGATTGAGGCGGGAGCGGTAGTAAGTACCCCAACTTGCGGTCCCTGCCTTGGTGGCTATATGGGGATTTTGGCGCCTAATGAGCGTTGCATTTCCACTACCAACAGAAACTTTGTGGGAAGAATGGGAGATGCCAGCTCGGAGATTTATCTGTCTTCTCCGGAGGTAGCTATGGCATCGGCTGTTTTGGGATATATTGCATCCCCAACGGATTTAGGACTATAGGAGGCTGTTATGGAAAAAGCTAAGGGTCATTGTGTGAAATATGGGGATAATGTGGATACGGATGTGATTATCCCGGCAAGATATCTGGCCATTCAGGATAAGGCGGAGCTGGCTACCCATGCCATGGAGGATATAGACCTTCATTTTCATGAAAAAATTAAAAAGGGAGATCTTTTGATCGCGGGAAAGAACTTTGGCTGCGGCTCTTCCAGAGAGCATGCCCCACAGGTTTTGAAGGATTCCGGCATCTCCTGTGTGATTGCGGAAAGCTTTGCCAGAATCTTCTTTAGAAATGCCTTAAATATCGGCTTGGCTATTGTGGAGGCTCCGGAGGCGGCGAAGGAGATTCAGGAAGGAGAGGAGCTGGAGGTGGATTTTACCGAAGGAAAGATTCATAACCTAAGTAGCGGAAAATCCTATACCATGGCGGTATTTCCTCCCTTCTTGCAGGAAATGATTGATAAGGGAGGCTTGATTGCCTCTGTTAATGAGAAGCTAGAAAAAATGCAGCAAAAAACTTAAGAAATATTCCTCCATTAGGGAGCTGTTCTCTAAAAGCTCCGGAGTAAAGGGAATGTAGTTTTGCTTTTCCTTATATTCCTTTTGAAAAAGATTGGGAAAGCTATCGGAAAAGACGGGGAGAAAGAGCCCTGTCTTTTTTTGATAGGCAGTAGCAGCCTTTGCCCTTTGCTTTTCTTCTTTAGGATAAAGCTCAGAAAGGCTTCTGTGCAGTGCCATGTCTTTGGCGGGAATATAGTCATAGTCTTTAAAGTTTTTGAAAAAATACTTTGCTTCCCCGGAAAATAAGGGGATTTCCAAAACAGCCTCCCGTCCGGAGACTTCCAGATGAAAGCTTTCCAAGGAATGGGAAATAGTTTTGGGAAAGAAAGTACTTTTCGCTGCTACAGCTTTAGTAGGGGAGTCTTTTGCTTCGGGAGAATAAGAACATTCTTTGCTTTCAGAATTTAGCGTCATTTGACCAAAACGAAAGCAGAGCCTTAGCTTATTTTTCTCCAATAGCAGTTCTGACTTTTCATGGCAATAGCTTCCCTTTCCTTGGAACAGCTCTTCGTAGGCAAAAAAGGAAAAAAGGGAAGGGAGGTAAAGCAAATCTTCAAAGTTATGTTGCAACAGAAGAGACTTTGCTTCCTCTGTAGGATGCTCCAGATATTCTAAATAGACATAGATCAGTTCACCACCGGTATAGATATCCTCTCTTTGAATCCCCAAAAAGCGTTCACATTCTTTGAGCTTATAGGAGGGTAGCTGATAGAATTTTCTCCTGCTTTGAATCATTTTAAAAAGGTCCAGCTGGGGAAGCCCTGTAATAGGACTTTTTAGGCCGTACTGGCTGTAGCTTTTTTCTAAAAAAAGGGGTATCAAAGGCTTTCCCGTTAAAGCTGATAAACTGTGTCTTAGCTTTGCAATACTCTTGAAACTCCTGTAAGACTTCAATTTCTTCTGAAAGACTGTTAGCAAAGAGCTGGACAATTTCCATTTCCGAAGCTTTAAAAAGGAGCAAGCCGATGCTGTAAATCTGGGCACTTTTCGGACTAAGTCCGGTGGTTTCGATATCAAAAAATAAAATCTCTTCTTTATCAGGAAGAAAAGAGGGAAAAAAGAAATCTTTAGGATAGGGAAGTGCTTTTCTAATAATATCCATAGGGAGACTCCGATAAACATAATATTCTTGTTTAACGAGATATCCCACGATTTGCGCAGGATACTCATTATGAATTATGAAGCATTTTTTTATTACTTAGTTTACTCCAAGGGAAGAAAAATAAAAAAACAGAAGGATAATAAAAAGAAAAAAAAGACTATTTTTTTCACATTTCATTCATATTTATGAGATTTAATGGTAAAGAATCGTAAAAGGCGAAGTAGGTTTATGAGAGAGCTACCGCATTTCATTTTAAAGGAGAAGAAATGGAAGAGAATCAACAGGGACAGGATGTTTCTCAGGAAATTAATAAACTGCTGGAAGCAAGCCCCAAAAAGAAGAAAAAGGGAAAGTTGAAATGGATTCTGATCGGAGTCCTTGTTTTATTTTTGCTGTTTATAGCGAAAAACGTGCTTTTTCCGGCAAAACCCATGGGAACCATGGTCAGTGTTCAGGCTTTAACAAAGGGAGATATACAGGAAAAAATCAGTCTCTCCGGGCCTGTGTCCGGTACGGATGCCCAACAGGTTACCTCCGGCTTACATGCCAAGGTAACGGAAATTCTGGTGAAAGAGGGAGATAAGGTAGAAAAGGGGCAGGTTTTAGCACGCTTAGACAAAACCGATGTGAATACTGCTTTGGAAGCTGCCAAAACCCAACTGGATTTGGCAAAGGCCAATAAAACCGAGGCGGAAAAAAATCTTCGTTTGGAATATGAGAAAAATCAAACAATCTTAAAAAATGCGGAATTGGATTTTCAGAGAAAATCCAGTCTTTACTCTACCGGAGATATTCCTCAGAGTGACTATGAGGCGGCGGAAAGTGCTTTAAAGGATGCTAAAGCTACTATGGCAAATTACAAGGTGATAAAGGGAGCAGTACAGGTTCCGGACAGCTATGATTTACAGATTAAAACTGCGGAACAGGAGCTGGAGAAGGCGGAAAGTAAGGTTTCTGATGCGGATTTAGTTTCCCCCATTGCCGGAACCATTACCAGAGTGAATATTAAAGTGGGAGAATTTGCAGATACCCCGACAGAAAATAAATATGACTTTACCGTAGAGAATCTGGATCAGCTGGAGCTCAGCATTGCGGTTTCCGAATACAATATCGGAAAGGTACATCTTGGTCAAAGCCACTATTACGGCGGATATTTTAGGGGGAGAATCTTTAGAGGGTGTGGTTTCTTCCATTTCCCCCACAGGAGAAGAAAAGAATGCCAACACCAGCGAAAGAGTAATTCCCATCAAAGTGCAGATTACCGGAGATAAAAAGGGATTGCTTTCCGGTATTACCGCTAAGGCGGATTTACTCTTATCCGAAGCTAAGGATGTGTATGTAGTACCTATTTCTGCAGTGATGACCGGGGAAGACGGAAGCAATAAAATGGCCTTTGTTGTAAACGGAACCGTGCATTTTGTTCCGGTAACTACCGGAGTTACCAGTGATGTTTCCATGGAGGTAAAACCTGTGAAAGAGGACTCCGCATTTAAGGAGGGAAACAATTATATTCTTTCTCCTGATGCCAGTCTTACAGAGGGAAGCCCGGTAACCGTAGATCCCACAGCCCAAGGCTCACAGTCCGTTAGTCCGGAAGAAGCTGGTGTCGTAGTACAGACAGGATAAAAAGATGGAAGATACTTTAATTGAATTACGCAATCTGGTGAAAATCTATGATACCGGTGCGGTAAAGGTATTGGGATTAAATCAGATTAATTTAAAAATCAAAAGGGGAGAGTTTGTAGCCATTATGGGACAGTCCGGCTCCGGAAAATCTACTCTAATGAATATCTTAGGCTGTTTGGATAAACCAAGTCTTGGCAATTATTTTCTGGACGGAGAAGATGTGGCAGCCATGGATCCCAATACTTTGAATAAGGTAAGAAATCAAAAAATCGGATTCGTGTTCCAGAGCTTTAATTTGATTAGTCGTATGAGCGCTTTGAAAAATGTGGAAATTCCCATGATTTATGCTCATATCCGTTCTCAAAGCAAAGGTCGGAAAGAGCGGCCATGCTTTTGGAAAAGGTAGGTCTTTCCGGCAGAATCCATCATCAGCCCAATGAAATGTCCGGAGGGCAAAGGCAGAGAGTGGCTATCGCCAGAGCTTTGGCCAATGAACCGCCTTTGATTTTGGCGGATGAGCCCACCGGAAACTTAGACACTGCCAGCTCCATTGAAATTATGGAGATGTTCTCCGCCCTTCATAAGGCAGGAGCTACTGTAGTGGTGGTTACCCATGAGGAAAATATTGCCGCCTATACGGATAGAATGCTTCGCTTTTCAGACGGAAAACTGATTTCCGATATCAAAAATGAGAATCCTACTCCGGTAAGAGATTTGGCAATCTTTGAAGGAATGTACAGAGGAGGGAACCATGCTTCTTGAAAATATGAAAATGGCATTAAGCTCTCTTCGGGCCAATAAGCTTCGTTCCATTCTTACCATGCTGGGCATTATTATCGGAATCGGTTCCGTAATCTCCATTGTTTCCATCGGAGATACCATGCGGAAAATGTTCTCAGACCTTTATAAAAATGTAGGTGTGACCCAGGCGGCCATTATGATAAATCCCTACATGGATCAGGAGGAAATTCGAGACAGCGATTTTTTCACCATGGACGAACTTTACAAGATGAAGGAGGTCTTTGGCAATCGCTTGGACTATGTGGATAATATGTCCAGCGGCTCTATCGATATAAAAAATGGATTAAACCGCTTGAAAACCAATATTGAGGGAGTGGATTCTCCCTATCAAAAGCTTCAGCCGGTACAGATTTTAAACGGAAGATATATTTCCGCTAATGATGTGGAGGAAAGAAGAGCAGTGATTTTGATTTCCGAAAGTACAGCCTTAAAGCTTTATGGAACCGTAAATGCCACAGGAAAACATTTTCGCTCCGATATTATGGGAGAAAATCGAGAGTTTAGCATTATCGGAGTGTACAGGAAAGATATCAGCCCCATTCAAAAGCTACTAATGGGTTCTAATGATAAAAATGGAGAAGGCATTGTTCCCTGGACTTTGTTTTCACCTGAGTCCAGTGAATTTTCCATGATTCGATACTACGGAAAAACAGGAATGTCAGAGCAGGAGATGAAACAGCTGAATACAGAAATCAAGGCTTATTTTTCTAAAATAAAAAATCGTCAGCCCTCCGACTGGTATATTTCCTCTATTCAGGATGAAATGAAACAGGTAGATGGGGTAATGGGGGGGATTTCCGCTGCTGTGGGCGGCATTGCTGCCATTTCTCTTCTGGTAGGCGGTATCGGTATTATGAATATTATGCTGGTTTCCGTTACGGAGAGAACCAGAGAAATCGGAATCAGAAAGGCCTTGGGAGCCAGCACCGGAGATATTTTGGTGCAGTTCTTAACGGAATCCGCTCTGTTATCCGCCCTGGGAGGATTGATTGGAGTGTTACTGGCCATGGGACTGGTGTCCTTGGGAGCTACAGCCTTCGGTTTATCCGTAGTGATTCGCCCGGGAATTATCCTGGTTGCGGTACTTTTCTCCGCGATAGTGGGTATCTTCTTCGGCATCTATCCTGCCAATAAGGCGGCAAAGGAAGATCCTATTGTAGCCCTTAGATATGAATAAGAAATTAAGAAGCCTAAGCCCTATAGGAATCATGGATATGCTTCTTCTGAGCCGGCCTTCATAACTTTATTAATAGCATCCCCTGATTTTATTCAGTGCATTTCGCGATTTTATTCAGTGCATTCCTTGATGAATAACTGGACAATAAGACAAAAAAAGCTATACTAAAGATGAGTGTTATTCCTATTTTCAGGAGAAATTTCGGATTATGGTAAAGGAGGTTATGATGACCCTTAGAGAAGCAATGGAAAAACGACATATGGTTCGTAAGTACAAAGATGAAGTTATTCCTCAGGATGTGGTGAAGGCTTTAGAGGAGCGTATTCAGGAATGCAATCAGAAGTATTCCCTGCATTTTTTCTTAAAAACTGAGGATGGAGCGGCATTTGCAGAATTAATTGATAAATTGATTACCAAAAATGCCAAGAATTACATCGTATTGGCAGGAGACGAAAAGGAAGGTGTGGAGGAGCGTGTTGGTTATGCCAGTGCGGATATTATGCTCTATGCCCAGACTCTAGGCTTAAATACCTGGTGGGTAGGTGCCAGCTTCAATAAGGAGGCGGTTGCTAAATTAAGCCCTGATCATCCTGTTTATGGTGTGATTTCCATCGGATATGGAGAAACCCAGGGTACTCCTCATGCTTCCAAGGAAGATTTCGAGGTATGCAGCTATGAGGGAACCGTACCGGATTGGTTTAAGGAGGGTGTGGAGTATGCTTTGATGGCACCTACCGCCTATAATCGTCAGTCCTTCTATTTAAAGGGCAAGGGAAATGAGGTGCAGTTCACCTATAAAGAGGGCGAGTTCCAGGGAATTGATTCCGGTTTGGTAAAGTATCATTTTGAAGCGGCAGCCGGAAAAGAGAATTTTCACTGGGTTTAAGCCTGTAAAATAAGACGTTTAGATTTTCGGCAAGTCAGGCCTGAAATTGGGGTATTCAAGTGTGTCCCCGGTTTCAGGTCTTTCTTTTCTTCACAAAAAGCAAAGCAATTTCCTTCCCTCCATTGAGAAAATCAAGCATCTATGCTAGACTATTGCGGATTGGGAGAGATTATGATTCGATTTATACATGGCATTTTACGGGAAGTAAAAGAGGATATGTTGGTAATAGAAGCAGGAGGACTGGGATATGGGGTTCGCATTCCTGCTTCTGTTTTTGATAAAGCACCTAAGACGGGAGAGGAAATTCTTCTTCATACCTACTTTTCGGTTCGAGAGGATAGTCAGGAGCTTTTCGGCTTTTGGGAGGAAAGGGATAGGGATTTTTTCATCAAATTACTTTCCGTTTCCGGCATTGGCCCTAAGACTGCCCTGGGGATTTTATCCTGTATGAGTAGGGAGGAGTTGATTCTTGCGATTATCAGTAATGACAGTAAGAAGATTCAGAAGGCTCCGGGACTTGGAAAGAAGTCTGCGGAAAGATTGATTGTGGAGCTCCGGGATAAGGTGCCTAAGGAAGAGATTACATTTTCCGGAGAAGAAGCTGTTGTGACGACTACGACTTCCGTAGCGGTGGAGGAAGCGGTGGAAGCCTTGGTCTCCTTGGGATATTCTGCAATAGAAGCAAAAAGATGGATTACAAAGATTCCGAATTATGAGGAAAAGTCCGCCGAAGATTTGCTACGGCTTAGCCTGAAACAGTTTGCGTTGTAAGGGATTTTTATGGAAAGAAAACTGATACAAACAGAGGAGAGTAAGGAGGATTTATCTTTTGATCCTAAGATTCGACCTCAATTTTTGAAAGACTATATCGGACAGGAAAAGTTAAAGGAAACCCTGTCTATCTATATTGAAGCGGCTAAGAAAAGAAAGCAAAGTCTGGATCACTGCCTTTTTTACGGCCCTCCGGGATTAGGAAAGACTACGATTTCCAATATTATTGCCAATGAATTGGGGGTTCACTGTAAGATTACCTCCGGACCGGCTATAGAAAAACCGGGAGAAATTGCGGCGATTCTCAATAACCTTTCCGAAGGCGATGTACTCTTTGTGGATGAAATCCATAGACTGAATCGACAGGTGGAGGAAGTGCTTTACCCTGCTATGGAGGATTTGCTATAGATGTACTGCTGGGGAAGGAAAGCAGCACCCGTTCCATTCGCCTGGATTTACCCCGTTTTACCTTAGTGGGAGCAACCACCAGAGCAGGGCTTCTTTCCGCCCCTCTTCGAGATCGTTTCGGGATTATTGGAAAGCTGGAGTTTTATAAAGAAGAGGAATTGGAGGAGATTGTCCTTCGAAGTGCAAAGGTACTATCCATTTCTATTGATAAAGGCGGAGCAAAAAGCATTGCCCTGCGTTCCAGAGGTACCCCAAGGCTTGCCAATCGTTTGCTAAAGAGGGTACGAGATTTTGCGGAAATCAAGTATAATGGTGTTATTCACAAGGAGGTGGCAGAGGATGCCTTGGACTTACTGGATGTGGATACCTTAGGCTTGGATACCTATGACAGACAGTATCTTTGGAACTTGATTGAGAAATTTTCCGGAGGACCGGTGGGGGTGGAGACTTTAGCCACCAGTCTGGGAGAAGACCGGGGAACCTTAGAGGATATGATAGAACCCTATTTGATTTTACAAGGTCTGATAGACAGAACCCCCAGGGGGAAGGATTGCAACAAAACACGCGTATCAACATTTAGGACTAAGTGAAGCATAGGAAAAGGTGGAGAACATGGCAGATAAAAAGACAATTCAAGTCATTATTGACGGAAAAATTTATGTCCTAAGTGGGGAGAATTCCGAGTCTTACCTTCATGATGTGGCAGATTATTTGAATCATAAAATTGAAAGCATTCGTAAGGAAATGTGGAATTATAATAAGCTGGAGGAATCGGTTCGATCCCTTCTGCTTCAGATTAATATTTGTGATGAGCTTTTTCAGGAAAGAAAGAAAGTGGAGGAGATGCAGGAGCTTTTGGATCAGGAAAAAAGTGAGAGCTACTCCTATAAGCACGACTTGGTAAAGACCAAGTTAAAGCTGGATGGGGTGTTACAGGAATTGGAAAGTACCCAGAAGAAGCTTCTGGCTTTAGAAAAGAAAGAAGCGAAAGAAAAGGGATAGGATGGAGTAAGTAAGGATGCCAATCCAAAACAAAGAAAATTTAAAAGAAAAAGAGCCTTATAAAGCAGAGCTTTTGGCCCCGGCAGCCTCCTTGGAAGTATGCAAGGTGGCTGTTTTTGCCGGAGCGGATGCTATCTATATGGGAGGACAAAAATATTCCGCAAGAGCCTTTGCCAAGTCTTCCTTATCGGAAGAGGATGAGCTTTTGGAGGCCATTCATTTTTGTCATCTTTACAATAAAAAAATATATATGACCTTAAACACTCTCTTTAAGGAGAGTGAAAGAAAAGAGCTTTTCAGTTATATGGATCCCTATTATGAGGCAGGGCTGGATGGGGTAATTATTCAGGATCTGGGAATTGGGAAAATGTTGGCCAAGGCCTATCCGGATCTTCCTCTACATGCCAGTACCCAGATGACGGTACATACCAAAGAAGCTGTGGGCTTAATGGAAAAGCTGGGCATGGAAAGGGTTGTGCTCTCCAGGGAATGCTCTTTGGAGGATATTTCCGATATTGCCAAAGCATCCCCCTTAGAATTAGAGGTCTTTATTCACGGTTCCATGTGCTATAGCTACTCCGGAGCCTGTTTTATGTCTTCTCTTCTGGGAGGACGATCCGGAAACCGGGGAAGATGCGCCGGAACCTGTAGACTTTGCTATAGCAGTAAGGGGAAAAAGGGAAATTATCTGAGTATGAAGGATATGTTTACCCTGGATCTTCTTAAGGAGCTTCTGGAGGCGGGAGCCTATTCTTTAAAGATTGAGGGAAGAATGAAGTCCGCCCTCTATACAGGAACAGTGGTTTCCATTTACAGAAAATATCTGGACTTGGCCCTTCAGGGGAGTTCCTATACGGTCTCGGAGGAAGATATAGCCCTCTTAAAAGAGGTTTATGACAGAGGAGGCTACAGCTCTTATTTAGAGCAACATAACGGGGAAGATATGATTGCCTTCGGAGAAAAGCCCTTTCGAAAGGAAAAGGAAGAAGTGCTTTCCAAACTCAAGCAGGAAATGGAAGAGCGGGAAAGAAAGATTCCTTTGAAGGGAAGCTTGCACTTGTCCTATGACGAAGTTCCCTATTTTAGCTTAGAGGGAGAAGAAGGACTTTCCATTTCGTGGAAGGAAGCCAGCCTGTAGAAAAGGCCAAGGAAAAGATTTTATCCAGGGAACAGATAGCAAAACAAATGAAGAAAATGGGGAATACGGAATTTTCCTTGGAAGAACTTTCGATTCTTGGGGAGGAAGATATTTTCTATCCCCTGTCTTTCCTGAATCAATTAAGGAGAGACGGTGTAGAGAAAATGAGGGAGGCTATTCTTGGGCAGTATAGACGGAATCAAAGACTTAGGGGAAATTAGGGTTTCCATAGAAAGAGGAGAACAGCTAAAAGCGGTGCTTCAATTCCCTTTTATCAAAGGAATTTATCTGGATGAGGGAGCCTTTTCCGAGGAAGAGCTCCTGAAATATCGCGGGGAGATTCAGAACAGCGGAAAATGGGCGGGACTTCGTTTTCGAAGAATTCAAAGAAGAGAAGACAGGGGAAGAAGCCCGAAGGATTGGATGGAAGAGGCGAAAAATGAAGAGGGCTTCAGTCATTTTCTTCTTCGTACCCTGGATCAGGTGGCAATGCTACAGGATTTTCCGGATAGAAAGTTTTCCACCTGCTTTGACTATACCCTCTATAGCTATAATAAGGCTGCCATGGAGGTATGGGAATCCTTGGGAGCAAAAGAAATGTGCTTTCCCATTGAGTTTCGTTTTCAGGAGGATATGGCCTTTTCCGAATGGGCAGGAAGCAGGAGAATCTCCACGGAGCTTCTTTGCTACGGGCACCTGCCTATGATGGTCAGTGCCAATTGTATAGAAAAAACCAGAAATGGCTGTACCAGAGGGAACAATGTGGTGTCTTTACAGGATAGGCAGAATAAAAGTATGCCGGTTCGCCTCTATTGCAAATACTGCTATAATCAAATCTACAATAGCGATGTTTTGTCTCTCATAGGGCTGGAAAAGGAAGTGGAGAGGCTTGGGGCTTCTTCTTTTCGCTTTGATTTTACGGTGGAATCGGAGAAGGAAATTCTGGAGCTCTTTCAGGGAAAGCCCTTGAAGCAGTTTACCAGAGGACATTTTCATAAGGGAATAGAGTAGGGGAGAAAAGATGGGGAGTCTTTTTAGTACATTTACAAAGATTGTATGTATGGTATTGATGCTGCTGTATTGTTACAGTCTGTTTCGAAACCTTTCCCTGGATTATGGGGATGGAAAAAGAAGACTGGCAAATTTCTGTACCAGATTTTATTGTTCTTACATTTTCTTTGTCATGGGGTTCTTTTCTTTCATACAAAGGACTTCTTTTATCTGATCATGTATGGAGCGGAGTTAGCTTTTCTTGTGCTCTATCCCTTCCTATGGAAGAAAATCTATCCTACCTTCAGCGAGACGCTCTTGTATAACCAGTGTCTTCTTTTGGCCTTAGGATGGATTATGCTGGAAAGATTAAATACGGATAAGGCCATGAAGCAGTTTGTCATTTCCGTGGCAGCCAGTCTTCTGGCCCTGCTTATTCCCTATTTCATCGATAAAATCTGGGATTTTCAAAAGGGAAGAATTGCCTTTGCGGTACTGGGGATTTTCCTGCTTTCCTTGGTCCTTATTGTAGGACGGGTAAGCTTTGGTGCTAAGATGAGCTTGAATTTCTTTGGCTTTTCCTTCCAGGCTTCCGAATTCGTTAAAATCAGCTTTGTCTTTTCCGTTGCGGGATTTTTATCGGAGGAGCAAAATCAAAGGGGCTTATACAAGGCAGCAATAGTGGCTATGCTCCACGGCATTGTGTTGGTGCTGTGTAAGGACTTAGGCTCTGCTCTAATCCTATTTATGGCCTTTTTGTTTATGCTTTATGTGGCCAGCAGTCAATTTTTGTATCTTGCCTTAGGCTTTGGTCTATCTGCATTGGCAGGCTTTGTGTCCTACCATCTTTTTTCCCATGTGCGTACCAGAGTATTTGCCTTTTTGGATCCTTGGAAGGACATTGCAGGGAAGGGGTATCAGATTACCCAGTCTCTCTTTGCCATCGGTACGGGGGGATTTTTGGGACTTGGTCTTTTTCAGGGATTGCCCAACAAGATTCCCATCGTGGAAAATGATTTTATTTTCTCCGCCTTGTCCGAAGAGATGGGAGGAATTGTGGCGATTTGCGTGATTCTCGTCTGTCTTTCCTGTTTTATGCAAATGATGATGATGGGAATGGATATGGAAAGCCTCCTTTATAAACTCATCTGTATCGGACTGAGTGTGATTTATGTGATGCAGGTCTTTTTAACCATCGGTGGAGCCATAAAATTTATCCCCTCCACGGGAGTGACCCTTCCCTTTGTCAGCTATGGCGGTTCCAGTATGATTTCCAGTTGTATTCTTTTTGCCATCTTCCAAGCTCTCTTTGTTATCCAGGGAAAGGAAGATGCCATGGATGAAGAGGAAGAGGAAGACGAACAGCAAGCGCCGAAGAGGAAGGGGAGAAGGGGCATTTATGAATAAGCTTAGAAATTCCGGAAGAAGGGTAAATTATGAAAAAGTATAATAATTCCAGAAGAAAGCCAAGCAACAGGGAGATGAAAGGAATTACTTATTTCTTTGTCCTGCTTTTCTTTTCCATGATTGTATATTTTTGCTATTTTATGCTGGTTTTGGCTCCGAATCAGATTTCCAGCCCCTATAATGCCAGAATAGATTATCTTTCTTCGAAGGTCATTCGAGGCAGCATTCTTTCTTCTGATGGAAAGGTACTGGCGAAAACGGAAACCGGAGAGGGAGGAGAGAAAAGAGTATATCCGCAGGGGATTGCCTTTTCCCATCCCATTGGCTACAGCAGCAAGGGAAAAACCGGCGTGGAATCCATGGCGAACTTTTATCTTAGCCGTTCCAGTATTAATCCCTTGGAAAAAATCATGAATCAAGTGGAGGAAGTGAAGAATCCCGGAGATTCGGTGGTACTTAGTTTGAATTCCTCTTTGCAGTCTCTTGCCTATTCTTTATTAAAGGATAAGAAGGGGAGTATTGTCTGTATGAATCCAAAGACAGGAAGAATTCTGGCGATGGTTTCCGCACCTTCCTTTACGGAAGAGGATATTCAAAATAACTGGGAGACTCTAACTTCCTCCGACAATAAAGACGGAATCTACTGAACAGGGCTACCCAGGGACTTTATCCTCCCGGCTCAACCTTTAAGCTTTTGATGGCTTTGGAGTATATTCGGGAGCATCCTGCGAACTGGCAGAGCTTTAGCTATACCTGTAAGGGAGAATATGTGGATCCGGAGAATTCTTCCTATGTGGTGCATTGCTATAACGGGGAGGTTCACGGAAAGGTGGATTTGGAATCTGCCATTGCGGATTCCTGCAATTCCGCCTTTGCCAAGCTGGGAACGGAGATTGATCCGACTCGATTAAAGGCTTTGGCGGAAAGCTTTTACTATAATCAAAAAATAGATATCGGTCTGTCTGCCAATGCAGGACAATTCACCTTGGCAGAGAATGCGGACGTTTGGGATAAGATGCAAACCGCTATCGGACAGGGGGCCACCCTTTGCACTCCTCTTCAAAATCTTTGCATGGTTTCCGCCATTGCCAATGGTGGAAATCTGGTCTATCCAAGCCTTCTTGCTTCAGTACAGAATGCCAATGGCACAACGGTAAAGGAATTCCCCTATGGGGAGAGTCATAGCCTTCTTTCCCAAGGGGAAAGTGATGCCTTAAAGCAGTTTATGCGAAAGGTAGTTACGGAGGGGAACTGCCAGTGCTTTACAGACGGATACTTATAAGGTTTGCGGAAAAACCGGTTCTGCCCAGGTAAAGGTGGGAAGTGAACTTAAGACCAATGCCTGGTTTGTAGGCTTTGCTCCCATGGAGGATCCGGAGATTGCGATATCCGTTATTGTAGAAGAAGGAGAAACCGGCGGAAAAACCGCGGCTCCTATCGCCAGAAAGGTGTTGGATCAATATTTTCATAAAGACGGATAAATAGGGTATAGTAAGAGGAGTAGTACAATGAGAAGAATACTGTCCTATATGGAAAAAGTGAAGGGGAAAAGCATTTTGGCCCCTCTGTTTAAGTGTCTGGAAAGCATGTTTGAGCTTTTTGTTCCTTTAGTCATTGCCAGAATGATTGATCAGGGAATTCGTAAAGAGAATCTTGCTGTGATATGGCATAGTCTTTTTCTGCTCCTGGCCTTAGCCTGTGTAGGATGCCTTACCGCCGTAATTGCCCAGTATTTTGCGGCAGAGGTGGCTATGGTGGTGGGGAAGTCCTATCGAAGAGACTTGTTTCACAAAATTCTTTCCTTACCCTATAGAGATTATAATGAGCTTTCCGCATCTTCCTTAATTACCAGAATCGGTCCGGACATCTTCCAAATTGAGTCTACGGTAAATATGGTACTCAGGCTTTTGATGCGTTCTCCCTTTATCGTTGTGGGAGCCTGTATTATGGCTTTTCGAATGAGTGCCAGGCTCTCAGTTTTATTCTTATTTGTTTTGCTTCTTTTATCTATTGTGGTTTTTGGCATCATGGCTCTTACCATGCCCTTTTACAAAAGGATTCAAGTAAGTCTGGAAAACATCACAAGGAAATACAGAGAAAATATTATGGGAATCCGTGTGGTACGGGCTTTCTGTCAGGAAGAAAAGGAAGAAGAGGAGTTTTTAGAAAAAAACCAAGATTATACCAAGGTGCAGATTGCAGTAGGGAAAATATCTGCATTACTAAATCCGATGAGCATGCTGCTGATTCAGTTTGGGCTCATGGGAATTCTGTATTTTTCCTCCAAGATGGTAAATGATGGCAGACTTTTTCAAGGAAATGTGGTGGCTCTGACCAACTATATGAGCCAAATTTTGCTGGAGCTTATTAAGCTTGCCAATCTGATTATTTTGATGGTTAAAGCTTATGCCAGTATTAGCAGAATTGAAGAGGTGATGGAGCGAAAGAACGAAGAAGATCAGTCTGTTGACGATAAGGAAGCAACTACTCTTTCAACAAGAAATCAAACCACAGAGAAAGTGCAAAAGCAGGAGTTTGATGCCAATGCTTCTTCTGACTCAAAGAAGGCCGGTATCCTTCTAAAGAATCTTTCTTTTTCCTATGAAGTCGGAGAGGAAAGGGCTCTTTCCGATATCAGTTTTTCTTTAAAAGACGGGGAAAGCTTAGGAATTATCGGTGGTACAGGATCCGGAAAATCCACCTTGATATCTCTAATTTGTGGATTTTACGCGGATTATGAGGGAGAAATTTTCCTTTGGGGGAAGAATTTAAGAGATTATTCGAAAAGAGAACTTAGAGAAAGTATTGCTTATGTCCCTCAGAAGGCCGTACTTTTTTCCGGAACCCTTAAAGAAAATCTTCTTTGGAGAAAGCAGGATGCAAAGGATGAAGAGCTTTGGAAAGCTTTGGAAATCGCCCAGGGAAAAGATTTTGTAGAGGAAAAGGGAGAGGACTTGGATTTGTCTGTCAGTATAGAAGGAAAAAATTTTTCCGGTGGACAAAGACAAAGACTTTCTATTGCAAGAGCTTTGGTTGGGGATTCCAAGCTTTTAATTTTGGATGATTCCGCCTCCGCATTGGATATGCTGACAGAAAGAAAGCTGCGAACAGCATTGGAAGGATATCAAGGGGAAAAAAGCCTTTTGGTAATCTCCCAAAGAGTATCCAGTATCAGGCATTTCCCAAAGATTCTGGTTTTAGATCAAGGTAAGTTAATCGGGCTGGGAAGTCATCAGGAACTTATGGAGAATTGTTCTGTATATCAGGAAATTTGTGCTTCTCAGAAGCAAGGAAAGGAGGCGTAATATGACCAGGCAAAACGGAACTGCAGCTGAGTCTTTTTGGAAACTTTTCGCCTTCATCAAACCTTATAAATTCAGCTTGCTTCTTTCCATTATTTCAGCTTTTCTCTCCGTAGTATTTTCCCTCTTTCTTCCTATCCTTTTGGGAAAAGCCATAGATAAGATTGCCGGAAAATCTGCAGTGGATTTTGCCGGATTGGGACAGATTTTAAAACTTATGTTTATAGTGCTTATCCTGGCAGTGGTTTTCCAGTGGGTAATGAACCAAGTGAATACCTATTTAAGCTTTCATGTGATTGAAGATTTACGGAAGAAGGCTTTCTCATATTCAAGCCGTTCCTTTATCCTCCATCGATTCCAAGGAGCCCGGAGAGATTTTAAGCCGTTTAACTACAGACATAGAACAGATTTCACAGGGATTATTTGTTTTACTGAATCAGTTTTTGCAGGCGGTGTTCAGTATTTTGGAAACTGCATTTTTTCTCTTTCTTCTGGAATGGAGAATTGCTCTGATCCTTTTGGCGCTGACGCCTCTTTCCTTTTTTATCGCAAAGTTTATATCCAAGCGCGCTTACCTGTATTTTCAGAATCAGTCTAAGAGCAGAGGAGAAATCGCTGCCTTCAGTACGGAGGCTATCGGAAATGCGAAGCTTCTGAAGGCCTTTATGCAGGATGCCCCAAAAGAGGCTTTGTATCAAGAGAAAAATGAAAGACTTTCCCGATATAGTATGCAAGCAAATTTCTACAGCTCTTTGGTTAACCCCTTTACCCGTTTTTTAAATGCTTTAGGCTATGCTTTAGTTGGGGGAATTGGAGCACTGTTTTGCTTACAAGGGACCTTAAGTATTGGGCAGCTATCCTCTTTATTGGCTTATGCCACCCAGTATGCTAAGCCCTTTAATGACATTACTTCCGTGATTACGGAAATTCAAAATGCTTTAGCTGCCGCATCCAGGGTTTTTGACTTTTTGGAAGAAGAGGAGATGGTGCCAAAGGCGGAGATAAGGGAACTACCAAAGCCTGTGGAAGGATGCTTGGAGCTTTCCGGATTATATTTCTCCTACACGAAGGAACAAAAGCTGATTCAAGATTTGAGCCTTTCCGTACAATCCGGACAAAATATTGCTATTGTTGGACCCACAGGATGCGGAAAAACAACCTTAATTAATCTTTTGATGCGATTTTATGAACCGAATCAGGGAAGCATTGCGATTGACGGAATGCCCTATGGCAGCCTTTCCGATCATAGCCTGCGTTCTGTATATGGCATGGTTCTACAAGATAGCTGGTTAAAGTCGGATACGGTTTTGGAAAATATTTGTTACGGTTCTCCGGAGAAGAGTAGAGAAGAGGTTATGGAAGCAGCTAAACGGGCAGGCTGCCATCATTTTATTTTACAGCTTGCAAAAGGCTACGATACGATCCTTCCGGAGGACGGAGGCAATCTATCCCAGGGACAGAAACAGCTCCTCTGTATTGCCAGAGTGATGTTAAGGGATCCGGCCATTTTAATTTTGGATGAAGCTACCAGCTCCATTGATACCAGAACGGAAGAGAAGGTACAAAGAGCTTTTCGGGAAATGCTAAAGGGCAGAACCGCTTTTATTGTGGCTCATCGTCTTTCTACGATTCAAAATGCGGATTGCATCCTGGTGATGAAGGATGGTAATGTCATCGAAAAGGGAAGTCATGAAGAGCTTTTACAGCAGAAAGGTATTTATAAGGATCTATATGAAAGTCAATTTCAGGGAGCGGAGAATTGAATTTTGCCTACACTTGACAAGTTGTTAAATCATCCATAAAATTGCAAAGTTTAGAAAAATCCAACAGTAAACAGAAGAGTAAGCAATAGAATATGCGCTACATAGAGAAAGCACAGTGCATAGCAGTGCATTGTAAATTCCATGTATAGTAAATTCTATGTATAGTAAGAGAAGGAGGGAGATATAGTGCAAGAGGAAAAAGTCATGCAGGAAGATAAAATACAGGTATTGAAAATCCTATCAAAATCCATTCGTGAATTTAAAAAAGACTCTATACTTTGTCCGCTATTGGTTACAGGAGAAGTCATTCTGGAATGTATGATTCCTTTTTTTACTGCTCAATTAGTGAACAGAATGAAGGAAAATGCCTCCATGCAGATGATTCTTCATTACGGATTAATCCTGGTGGTGATGGCCGTACTTTCCCTTCTTTTCGGCCTTTGGGAGGGGAATTTTGCAGCTTCCGCCTCTACCGGTTTTGCCCGTAATATCCGAAAAGATATGTTCCAAAGAATTCAGGGCTTTTCTTTCGAGAATATTGACCGCTTTGAAAGCTCATCTTTGGTAACCAGATTAACCACAGATATCAGCAACGTACAGATGGCCTATATGATGCTGGTTCGTACTGCCTTCAGGGGACCTTTGATGGTGGTCTTTTCCTTTGTCGCAGCCTTCATGATGGGGGGCAGAATGGCCATTATTTTCTGTTTTGTGATTCCTATTTTGGCTATCGGTTTAATCCTTATTACCAAAAAAGCTATGAAGATTTTCAACGAAATCTTTAAGCGATACGATGCTTTAAATGAGTCTGTGGAAGAGAATATCCAGGGAATGCGGGTGGTGAAAACCTATGTCCGAGAGGACTTCGAGAAAGAGAAGTTTAATGAAAAGGCAGAGTCTTTGGCAAAGGACTTTATTTCTGCAGAAAAACTGATTGCCATTGCCAACCCCTTGATGCAATTTTGTCTTTTTGTGGTGGTTATCTTTGTCTTAAGCTTCGGTTCCTATCTGGTGGTCAGCACCGGTGGTGTTGATTTGGATGTAGGACAGCTTTCCGCCCTGTTAACCTACAGCTATCAGATTCTTTCCAGCCTTATGCTGGTGGCCATGGTCTTTGTGATGGTGGTAATTTCCGCTGCCTCCTCTCGAAGAATCGCTGAGGTTTTAACGGAAGACAGTACCATAGAGAATCCCGCAGAGGGTATTAAAGAGGTGAAGGACGGCTCCATTGACTTTAATCATGTATACTTTAAGTATTCCAAGGATGCGAAAAAGAATGTTTTAACAGATATTTCCCTTCATATTTCCTCCGGACAAACCGTAGGGATCCTGGGAGGGACAGGTTCTGCCAAATCTTCTTTAACCCAGTTGATTTCCCGTCTTTATGATGTAACGGAGGGAGAAGTCTTGGTTGGCGGTGAGGATGTTCGAAAATACGATATTCAAGCTTTAAGAGATCAGGTGGCTGTGGTATTACAAAAGAATATTCTCTTCTCGGGAACAGTGGCGGAAAACCTTCGCTGGGGAAATCCAAATGCTACACAGGCTGAGTTGGAAGAGGCCTGCAGACTGTCCCAGGCCGCAGAATTTATTGAAAGAATGAAGGATAGATATGAAAGTCATGTGGAACAGGGAGGAAGCAATTTCTCCGGAGGGCAGAAACAAAGACTTTGTATCGCCAGAGCTTTATTAAAGAAGCCCAAGATTTTAATTTTGGATGACTCTACTTCTGCGGTGGATACCAAAACCGATGCTTTTATTCGAAAGGGCTTTAAGGAATTCATTCCGGATACCACGAAAATCATTATTGCCCAAAGAATTTCCTCTGTAATGGATGCGGATCAGATTTTGATCATGGACAAGGGAGAAATTATTGCCCGAGGTACCCATGAGGAACTTATGGAGAATTCTCCGATTTACAGAGAAACCTATGAGTCCCAGAACAGAAAGGAGGTAGAGGATGGAGAATAAGGGAAGACCAAAGAATTTTATGAAAACCTTAGGAAGAATCATGAAGGACTTATTTTCCTTTTATCCCACCCTTCTTCCTCTTACCCTCTTGTTCATTGTAATCAATGCGGTGGTAACCTCTATACCGGCTATTTTCCAGCAAAAAATTATCAGTTTGATTGAGACGGTTTATAAGGATGGAAACTGGGATGCGGTATCTTCCGATATTTTAAAACTGGTTTGTATTTTACTGGTATTTTATACTATCTCACTGTTTTGTGCCTATTGCTACAATATGAACATGGCGACCATTACCCAGGGATCCTTAAAACAGTATCGACAGAAACTCTTTAATCATATGCAGGATCTGCCCATTGCTTTTTTCGACCAAAATAAAACCGGAGATATCATGAGTCATTATACCAATGACATTGATGCTATGAGACAGTTCATCTCCATCTGTATTCCTCAGGCTATTTCTTCCTTGATTACGGTAATTACCGTAGTTTCCATTATGCTGTATTATTCCCTTTGGCTTAGCCTTATGGTGCTTTTAGGCTCCTTCTTTATGCTTCGAATCATTAAGGTAATTGGAGGAAAGTCCAGCCATTACTTTGTTCGTCAACAGGAGGAGCTGGCTCGTTCCGAAGGCTTTATTCAGGAAATGATGAATGGACAGAAGGTGGTTAAGGTCTTTAACCATGAGGAGAAGAGTATACAGGATTTTGACCGCTATAATGACGAACTGTTACGGGTTTCCAACGAAGCCAACCGTTACTCCAATGTGATTATGCCGATCTTAAACAATATCGGAAATATCCTTTATGTTTTGGTTGCCATTGTGGGAGGCGCACTTTTGGCTTTCCATGTACCCAACATTTCCATTTCCGGATTAGGCTTAAGTATTGCCATTGTCATCCCCTTCCTGAATATGACCAAGCAGTTTGCCGGTGTAATAGGACAGATTTCCTCCGAAGTCAATGCCGTGGTTATGGGTGTTGCCGGTGCAGATCGGGTTTATCAAATGATTGATGAAGAGGTGGAAGAGGATGAAGGAAAAGTTTGCCTTGTAAATTGCTCCCATGAAGGAAATCGTTTGGTTGAAAGCAATAAGAGAACAGAGCTCTGGGCTTGGAAGAGTATTTTACCGGACGGAAGCATTTCCCTGAAAGAACTGAAAGGGGATATGGAGTTAAAGGGAGTGGATTTCTCCTATGATGGAAAGCGAAAGATTCTAAAGAATATTGATGTCTTTGCAAGACCGGGAGAAAAGGTAGCCTTTGTAGGCGCTACCGGTGCGGGAAAAACCACCATTACCAACCTTTTGAACCGCTTTTATGATATTCAAAGGGGAGAAATTATTTACGACGGCATCAATATCCGGGATATTGCCATTTCCGATTTAAGAAGATCCATTGCGGTAATTTTGCAGGATACCGTACTCTTTACCGGAACCGTAATGGAAAATATCCGTTACGGAAAGCTGGATGCTACGGATGAGGAATGTATTGCGGCGGCAAAGCTTGCGGGAGCGGATGATTTTATTACGAGACTCCCTAAGGGCTATGATACGGAATTAAGTGCAAATGGGGGCAACCTTTCTCAGGGGCAGAGACAGCTCTTGTCCATTGCCAGGGCGGCGGTAAATGATCCCCCTGTTCTAATCATGGATGAAGCTACCAGTTCCATTGATACCAGAACGGAAGCTATTGTTCAAAAGGGTATGGATGCTTTAATGGCAGGAAGAACCGTTTTTGTCATTGCTCATAGACTTTCCACAGTCCAAAACTCGGATGTCATCATGGTTTTAGAGCAGGGAGAAATTATTGAACGAGGCAGTCATAAGGACTTGATTGCGGCAAAAGGAAAGTACTATCAGCTTTATACCGGAGCCTTTGAGTTGGAGTAAGCTTACATATTCACTGTATTTCAAAGGAGCTAAGTACGTATTTAGAAGGAGCTAAGTATGTACTCCAAAGGAGCTAAGCGTATATTTCGCTCTTGCCATGGAGAAAGAAGCTGTGCTATACTGCGGGGGATGCCACAATAGCACAGTCGGTAGTGCATCTGATTCGTAATCAGAAGGTCACCAGTTCAAGTCTGGTTTGTGGCCTCTCTTTAGCGGGGAAGCAGAGTAGGCTTCCCTGCTTTTTTATTCATAACGAGTATCGATTGCAAAGCGTGCGATATCTCGTTTCATTGGTGATTTTTTTTTGAGTAAAACGGTCGATAGATAAAATAGGGAGTTGAAAAAGATATGGAAGTGCAGGAAAAGGAAGAAAAGAAAACAAGCATGGAGCCGGAGCCTTCTGAAGCAAAGGAAAAGCAGAACTTGGCGGATAAGAATGGTTCACCGGAAGGGGAGAAGAGAAAGGAACAAAAGAGAGTCCTTATCATTCTTCTTCTTGTATGTCTAATGGCAGCTTTATCTTTTTTTCTTCCAAAGGCTTTTGCTAAAAAGGATGCAAGAAAGGTACAGATTTTAAAAAACGGAATTGTTCTGATTGAAAAAAATCTCTCGGAAAACAGCAAAATTTTGATTATGGATAACGAGGCCAGAGAAGTGGACTTTAAGGAAAATCTGGCATCCCTTTCCGAAGATGAGGTAAATCCTGCAAAACATGAGGTGAACTTTATAGAAGTTAAGGATGGAAAGGTACTTTGTACCGAATCTAACTGTAATAATCAAATCTGTGTACGGACCCCTGCCATCAGTGAGGAAAATCCGGACCTGCCCATTGTGTGTCTGCCCCATGGCCTAATCATTCAAATTATTACAAAATCCTAACATTTCCCCGGATTAGCTTACAAATCTCATTTCGAACTTGCGAAAAGAGAAGCTATGCTTTATCATGCAGAGGTATCGTTTTATTAAAAAAGGAAAAGAAAATGAAGAAGAATTGGAAAATTTTAGTAGTGAACTCTATTTGTCTGCTTTCTCTTTTTTCTGCCATCCCGGCTTATGCAGGTCGTTGGCAGAAGGGAAACGGCAAGAACAGCAATAAATGGTGGTACAATCATCAGGATGGAACCTATCCAAAGTCCACCTGGGCTTGGATTGACGGTAATGGAGACGGCATTGCGGAGTGCTATTATTTTGATGCCAACGGATGGTTAAAGTCCAACACCACAGTAGAAGGATATAAGGTAGATACTACCGGTGCCTGGCTTAAGAATGGTGTTGTACAGGTGAAGGCTGTCGGAGAAGCGGGAGTCTATACCAACGGCAAGAGTGAATCCAGCTCCGGAACTATTGATGTAATGGGTTCTGATTTGGATTTAGGAACAGCCGTTTCCGATCAGGAGAACCAGAAGCCCTCTGTGGAGAAGAAGAGCTCCGGGACCAAGAAGTCCGGTGAAAAGGAAGAAAAGAAGAGTGGGCAGGATGTTCTGGAGCTTTCCGGATCTTATTCCGGACCTGTAGTGGAAGGGGACAGCAACCTTGCAACGGAAAAACCTGCTAAGAATAAGGCTGAGAATTTCAGCGGAAATGTTGGAAACAGTGCACAGGATTTAAAGAAGTCCGAAGCAACGGAGTTAATCAGCTATGCCCGTTCCTTCATTGCAGTACTTCCCTATAAGGTGGCAGGAACTTCTCTTAGTACCGGTGCGGATTGTTCCGGATTTACCCAGGAGGTATTTAAGAAATTCGGTATTTCCATCCCCAGAGATTCCCGTTCCCAATATGCTTCCGCCCAGAAGATTTCAGCGGAGGAGTTACAGCCCGGCGACTTGGTATTTTACGGTTCCTCCCCAAGTACCATTTATCATGTGGGAATTTATTCCGGAAACGGAACCATTATCCACTGTACAAGAACCGGTGACTTTGTTCGAGAGCACGATGTTTTCTACAAGAAGCCATACGGATACGGAAGATACACAAAATAATTTTCTTTTCTTCAATTCTATAGATAAAAAACGGCAAAAAGATCGATAGATTCGGCTCATACGGATTTATCGGTCTTTTTTTCATGTTTGAAACTTTCTGACATTTTTTCAGTTTCATTTCAGTAACCCTTTCTATACTGGGGCTATCTCAAAAAGAAAGGAGATGTTGAAATTGAAAAAAAGCAGAACATATTCTTTTTGGGAACAAGAAAAGGATGAAAAAAGGAATCTATGGAAAAATGAAGAAGGATTATTTTAGGGAGAATTATTTATCTAAAGAGCACAGAAAGGAAAAGAAAAAAATGAAGAAGAAAATGAAGGTAAACTACAATAAGCTTGCAGTCTTGGCTTTAGGTCTGGGATTAAGTACCGTTATGGTGGCCTGCGGAAGTACCGCCAATGCGGCACAGAATAAAACAGTGACCAACAACACACAAGCTACAAGCCAAAAGTCGGCGGAAAAGTCTACGGGAAGGGAAACGAAGATTACCGTGGAAAACGGAGAGATTAAAACCAACGGAAACGGCGTTTCTGTAGAGGGGAAAACCATTACTATTTCCGTTGCGGGTAACTATAGACTTTCCGGAAATTTGGAGGATGGTCAGGTGGTGATTGCGGCGGGAGATACCCATAAGGTCAATTTGATTTTGGATAACTTCAGCATCAGCAACAAGGAAACAGCTCCGATCTATGTGAAGACCTCAGGGGATTTCACGCTAACTTTGGCAGAGAATTCCAAGAACTCCGTAGAGGATCTTAGAGAAGCCAATACCACAGAAGACAGCAATTCCAATTCTTCCAATAATAAGACAGAGGATATTCCCGATGCGGCAATTTACAGTAAATCCGATTTAATATTAAGCGGAAGCGGTAGTCTGGACGTCAAAGGAAATTATGAGGACGGAATTCATGGTAAAGACAGCTTAACGATTGAAGGCGGAAACTATACTGTCGAGGCTACAAGCACGGCATTAATGGTAAGGACAATCTGACGATCAATGATGGAAGTTTTACGATTACTGCAGGACAGGACGGTTTTAACACCAATGGAGATATGACGGTATCCAAGGGAAGCTATACTCTTTCCGTTTCTGACGACGGTATGCATGCTGACGGAAAGCTGGTGGTAAATGAAGGAACGGTAAATATTGAGAACTCCAACGAGGGACTGGAGGGAGCTTCTATAGATATTAATGGAGGTACAATTACCGTAAAGTCTCAGGACGACGGCTTAAATGCGGCAAGCGACAGTAATTCAGGAAATGAATTTGCCGCACAGGAAGGGGTATATATCAATATTAATGGCGGTACTCTTCGGGTGAATGCAGGAGGCGACGGTCTGGACTCCAATGGAGATTTAAACATTAGCGGCGGAACCCTTATTGTAGATGGTGCCGGACACGGAAACGGACCCTTAGATTATAACGGAACGGGAACCATTACCGGTGGTACGGTTTTGGTAGCCGGCAATAACGAAATGTTCCAGACCTTTGACGGAAGCAGCTCTACCCAGGCTTTTGTGGTAGATTATCTCAGCAATAATCAAAATGCCGGATCTGCAATTAAGCTGAGCGACAGTAATGGAAAAGAAATTTTCAATGTTTCCGACCTGCAAAACAGCTATGGCGTAGTACTGTTCTCCTCCCCGGATCTTAGCAATAATCAGAGCTATAAACTTTCTGTTGGAGATACTACTGAGGAATTTACCGTAAGTTCTATTGCTAATACCCTGGGAAACAGTAATGCCATGGGTGGTGGAATGGGACATGGCGGTCCACAGGGCGGTGCTCCAAACGGAGGCTTTAACGGCGGACAAAATGGAGGACAGAATGGCGGAGGTCCACAGGGGAGGTCCCCCAAGTGGAGGCTTTAATGGTGGTCAAAACGGTATGCAGGGTATGCCCGGAGATAGGGGCGGATTCCCCGGTGGAGATGGCAATAACTTCCCCGGCAATCCTCCCGGTGATAATGGCATGGGAATGCCCCCAATGAATAATGGCAATCAGGGAATGCCTCCAATGAATAATGGCAACCAAGCGATGCCCGGTGGCAGAGGTCAGGGTGGTATGAACGGTGGTCAAGGAATGCCCGGCGGAATGGAGCGAGGGGGGGGGATGAATGGAAACCAGGGTATGCCCGGAGGTGGAAGTCGGGGTGGAATGAATGACCGGCAGGGAATACCTCCAATGAACAATAATCAAGGGGAAGAAAAAGCTAATAAGTTCAGAAATAAATCCGCTAAACAATCCGGAAACAAACCCGCAGATGGAAATACAATTAAATAGCTTGAGGAGATAAGTTCTATTTTTCCTTTACAAGTTTTTCTGAATTGGATATGATGTTATGGATTATATCAAGCTATTTCAGAACGACGAAGGAAAGGAAAACTATGAGTTTATTCTCCATAAAGAAAAATACAAAAAAGACTAAGAAGGTGTTTGTAAGCATCCTGTTCCTTAGTCTTTTTTGTCTGTCTATGATATTTACCGCCTTTGCAGGACCGGGGGAGCTATATCAGAAAAAACTGGAATCCCAAAGTTCTACATCCAGTAACGATGCTGAGATTCGAATCGGAAAAAAGCTTTTCCAAACAGAGATTGGAAAAAAGGAAGAACAACTCCTTGTAATGCTGGACCATGAATTGAGCCTTTGGAACAAGGGAGAGGATCGATATTATTTACAGTGGAAAACATACAACGGCTATGGCAGAAACGGATTGAAAGAAGGAACGGAAAGAAAGGAAGGAGACGGAACAACTCCTTTAGGTGCTTATCCTATTTCCTTTGCCTTCGGCTTTCCAAGCTCTGTGAATACCAAGCTTTCTTATAAGCAGATTCAAAAGACTTCCTATTGGTCCGGGGAGAAAAATACCTACAATACCTGGGTGGAAAGTCCTACAAAGATTTCCGGGGAAAGATTGTATTCCTATAAGATTTGTTATGAAAAGGCTTTGGCCATCGGATTTAATCAAAATCCTGTGGTGTTTGGTAGAGGCTCCGCTATTTTCTTACATATTAAAGCACCGGATACCTGGGAGAGCTCAGGCTGTATCACCATTGAAAAGCAGGCGATGGAAGAGTTGTTACCCCTTCTGAAGGAAAAGCTGAGCATTATTACTTTACAGAAGGAAGAAGAGCTTCAGAAGTATTAAAGAACCGACATATTATTTAAAACAATAGAGGATTATTACGGAATGGATTCCGTTGTACTAAGGAGGAGACATGGATAACAAGAAAAAACGTTTAATTCGAGATTATTGTTATATGATTATAGGCTCCCTATTAATTTCCATTGCCTCCAAAAATATTTATGATCCGGCAGGATTAATTATCGGAGGAGTTTCGGGTATATCCATTATCCTTCGACACTTATTCGGTTTGCCCTTGTGGTTAAGTAATACCGTTATCAATATTCCCCTTTTTGCTCTGGGTTATCTCACTAAGGGATGGAAATTTATTGCCAGAACTATATTTGCTACCATGCTATGTTCCTTTATTTTGTATGTACTTCCGGATTACACTCTGATTCCTGCAGATGATTTATTTTTAGACTCTGTGATTGGTGCCATTCTTATGGGAATTGGCTGCGGCTTGGTCTTTGCGGCATCCAGCACCACCGGTGGAACGGATTTGATGGCGGCTATTATTCAAACTCGTTTTAAGCATATTTCCATTGCGAAACTTTTACAGTTCTGCGACGGTGCTGTAGTGCTTTGGGGATTACAGCTCTTTGGGGTAACCAAGGCCTGCTATGCCATTGTATCCGTATATGTTTTCACCAAACTTTGTGATTCCTTTATTGACGGTATGCACTTTGCTAAGGCGGTTACTATTATTTCCAATAAGGGAGAGGAAATTTCTCAATGGATTATGAAAGAGCTGGAACGAGGCGTTACCGGTATTGATGCGAAGGGAATGTATACCAGACAGGGAATTACCATGCTGTACTGTGTGCTGAGTCCAAGAGAGGTGACCAGAGTGAAGGACCAGGTTTACAGTATGGATGATAAAGCATTCTTTATCATTTCCGATGTGCGGGAAGTACATGGCGAGGGTTTTATCAATCATAATGAAGATTAAAAGCATTACCATTCGTAAATCCAAAAATATTGTATTGCTTATCATGGCAGGATTGGTGCTTCTATCCTGCCTTTTTCAGTATCCGGATTTCTCTTTTCTAAAGGGCTTTCCCGTAGAGAAGTATTTCTCCATGCTTTCCATTTTACTTCTTTCCGTGTATTTGATGGAAAGCCAATATTTGCATCATTTGGTGTACAAGCAGTTAAACCGCAGTAAAACAAGAAAAGGCTTATCCCGCAGACTGATTTTCTTTAGCTTTCTATTTTCTAGCTTTTTTGGAGATACTTTGAGTCTGTTTGTGATGATTCCCATCACATTGGACAGCCTGGGAAAAGAAAAGAATTGTAAATATCTTTTGGTACATACTCTGGTTCTACAAGTTTTAGCCGGAGAGATCGGAAGCTTTCTCTTTCCCTACACCAGCCTTTCTTCCCTATATTTGTTTTTGGAATATGGCTATAGCTTTCTGTCCTTCTTACGGATTAGCTTTATCTTCTTTCTTTTTGGAGGAATCTTTTTGCTTCCCTATGTACTCATTTTTAAAGAGGAAGAAAATGCCGTATTTCAGGGAAATTTCAGGGAAAGCAAGCTGGATGCCAATGCTCTGATTCATTTTTCCCTGTTTTCCCTTTTAATATTCTTGTCTTATCTTCGGATTCTTCCGATTCTTTTGCTTTTTCCCGTCCTTATCTTTTATACGCTTATTTTTCGAAGAAGAATATTTTTAAAGCTGGATGGCTTTCTTTTTCTCTTTCTCTTTTTGATTTTATGCTTAAAAGAAAGTACGTATCATAGCGCATTGCTTAGTCGCTTATTTGGAGAATGGATTCTGGCCCATGAGACTAGTCGAGGCTTTATCCTATCGGAAATTTTCACAAGACTTCCTGCCGCTGTACTGTTGTCCTCCTTCAGTACCAAGGGAAGACAGCTGATTGTGGCTTCCATACTATCCACAATTCATCCCTTGGCGTTAAACTATAGCAGTATTATGGCTATTGTTTTCTTGCGAAGAGCGAAGCTTGTAAACCTGAAGCTTTTTCTTTTGCATTATCTGATGGTGCATGGGCAAATGCTGATTATTCTGTTGTTTTTGGCATTTTTCACCGGTAATTTTTAGGAGAGATCATGAAGTATTATTTTGCCCCATTGGAATCCATTACAGGCTATCCTCTTAGGAATGCCCATAGAGCTTTGTTTCCGGAAACGGACGCTTATTTTAGTCCCTTTATTTCTTCCAATGAGGAAGGGCATTACACCGGAAGAATTGAACGGGATTGTGCAGTAGAGAATAATAATGGCTTAGTGCTGATTCCCCAAATTATGGGAAATCGTCCGGAGTTTGTTCATGCGACTATGGAATATCTGGAGGGGTTGGGATATCAAGAGTGTAATTTAAATCTGGGCTGTCCCAGCGGGACCGTGGTGGCTAAGGGGAAAGGCTCCGGCATGCTTAGAAATCCGATGGTATTGGAAGACTTCTTTCAAGAGCTTTTTTCCTTGCTGAAGAATTCGAAAATGAAGGTCTCCATAAAGACAAGAATAGGTTTAAATACAGAAGGAGAATGGGAAGAGCTTTTTGCGGTATTCAATCATTTTCCTTTTTCGGAAATCATCGTTCATCCCAGAACCCAAAAGCAGTATTATTCCGGCCGAGTGAATTTACCTTGTTTTCAAAATATTTGTAAATGCTCTAAGCTTCCCCTTGTATATAACGGAGATGTGGAAACAGGGGAGGATATTTTGTTTCTACAGGAAAAGTTTCCCCGAATTCAGGGGATTATGTGCGGACGAGGGCTCCTGTCCAATCCGGCTCTTTTTCGGGAGGCTCGAGGAGGAAAGGTTTTGGAGGAAGGAGAGTTTAAGGACTTTCTCAGTTTGGTGGAAGAAAATTTTGCCAAAGAAATCCAAGGAGAAAGAAATATATTGGCAAAGTACAAAGAATTTTGGAGCTATTTTGCCAAGTCCTACCAGGGCGGAGAAAAGGGCTTAAAGGAGATTCGAAAGGCTAAAAATTTGGCGGAATACAAGGCGGCCAAATATCGCTTTTTTGCAGAAAGCCATTTTCAGGTAAGGGAGGGATTAAGCCTATGCTTTTAGAGTATCCTCTTTTTTATCCGGATTTTGCCTGTATAGGGAAGGCTTGTAAAGACAGCTGTTGCAAAGACTGGCTAATTGACATTGATTTTGATACTGCGGAAATATCAAAAAATAGGCGGTGCTTTAGGAGAGAAGCTTAGAAAGAAGCTCCATAAAAAGGACGGAGAATTTTATTTTGAGGTGGAGAAGGATGGAAGATGTCCATTTCTTCAGGAGGATGGTCTTTGTGAAATTCAGAGAGAAAGGGGAGAAGAGGAGCTTTCCAAGGTCTGCGATGCTTATCCCAGAAAGGAATATATTGTTCATCCTTATATGCAGCTGGATCTGCATTTATCCTGTGAAGAGGCTGCTAAGGCTATCCTGTCCTGGAAGGGGGAACTGATTCGGGAAGAGCTGGAGGATGAAAGGCTTTCTGAAAAGGAGAATATTTCGGAAAACAGCACTGGGGAAAGCGGGCAGGATGAGCTTTTGGTTTCTCTTTTGGCTTTTCGCCAAGGTCTTTGGGAGGCCTTACCCGACTTTCCTCAGGATATCAGCGGATTTTTTGCAGAGCTGAAGACGGTTTTTTTACAGGGGGAAGAGCTTTTGTTTTATGAAAATAAGGCTTTTCCCTATGATGAAGAGCTGGAAGCTTTGGAACAAGGCCTCAGGTCGTCGTTTTTTTCAGAGGAGAGCTTTAGAGAATATTGCAAAATGAATGAGGAAATTCAAGGGAGAGGGGAACTGTGGAAGAGTTTTCTGACAATTTTTCATAGGGCGGAAAAGGATTTGCAGAATAAAATGCAAAGCTTTTACAGAGAAAAAGATAAGCTATATTTGGAAGAGCTTTGCAGATATTATACTTTTCGTTACTTAATGACAGGGTTAAAGAAAAAGTCCATTCTACCTTTATTCCATCTTATCAGAAAGTGTATTCTTTGGATGGCTTATACGGATTCGATCTTACAATATTATGCAAAAGAAGAGGAAAAACAGCTTTTCTTCTTTGGGGAGGAAAAGGCCTTTTTCAGGGTAGCGGTATTCTTTTCCAAAGAGGTGGAACACCAAAAAAAGAATATGGATTTATTTCTGGAATAAAGAATAAAAAACTGATGCAAAAATTCCAAAAAGCAGTATAATAGCTTTTTTATTGTAGGGGATTTGGAGTGGATTTCATGCAAAATGAATCTTCCGAAAAGAGCTTTTTTAAAAATGTGGCAGTTTAGTAAAAAAATAGGAGGGAAAGATGGACAAGATCGGTTTTGATAATGAGCAGTATTTAAAAACCCAGTCAGAGCATATCAAGGAAAGAATTGCGAAGTTCGGCGGGAAGCTATATCTGGAATTTGGCGGAAAACTCTTTGACGACTATCATGCCAGCAGAGTGTTACCGGGATTTCATCCGGATAGTAAGATTCGGATGCTGGGAGAGCTTAAGGATGATGCGGAAATCGTGATTGCTATCCATGCCGGTGATATAGAGAAGAATAAGGTCAGAGGCGATTTGGGCATTACCTATGATATGGATGTGCTTCGTTTAATTGATGCCTTCCGGGGCTATGGCCTTTATGTGGGTTCTGTGGTTTTAACTCGTTTTACCGGACAGGAAAGCGCTATTGCTTATCAGCGTAAGCTTGAGTCCCTGGGAATAAAGGTCTATCGCCACTATTCCATTCCTTCCTATCCTTCCAATGTTCCCCTGATTATCAGTGACGAGGGCTTCGGAAAAAATGATTATATCGAAACCTCCCGCTCCTTGATTGTGGTAACAGCACCGGGACCGGGTTCAGGAAAGATGGCCGTTTGTCTTTCTCAGCTTTATCAAGAGCATAAGCATGGGGTAAATGCAGGATATGCCAAGTTTGAGACCTTCCCGATTTGGAATATTCCCTTGCAGCACCCGGTAAACCTGGCCTATGAAGCGGCTACAGCAGATTTAAATGATATCAATATGATTGATCCATATCATTTGGAGGCTTACGGTGTAAGCACCGTAAACTATAATCGTGATGTGGAGGTTTCCGGTCTTAAAGGCCATGTTTAATAAAATTTACGGAAGCTCTCCCTACCAGTCACCTACGGATATGGGAGTCAATATGGCCGGAAACTGTATTATCGATGAGGACGCGGTTTGTAAGGCCTCTCAACAGGAAATTATCCGAAGATATTACGCGGCTTTGGTAGAAAAAAGAAAGGGAAGCATTTCTTCCGATATAGTGGAGAAGGAAGAGCTTTTAATGGAGAAAGCCAATATCAGTATTGCGGATCGTCCCGTTGTTGCTGCTGCAAAACAAAAGGCGGAACTGACCAATGGCCCCGCTGCCGCAATTTCTCTTCCGGATGGCAGTATTGTTACCGGAAAGACCACTCCTTTATTGGGAGCTTGTGCAGCCATGCTGCTTAATGCATTGAAAAAATGTGCGGGACTTCCGGATGATTTAAAGGTGATTTCTCCGGAAATCATCGAGCCTATTCAGCATTTAAAGGTGGAGCATCTGGGAAATCATAATCCAAGACTTCATACCGATGAGATTTTGATTGCTTTAACAATTTCCGCCAATACGGATGAAAATGCGGAGAAGTGTATGGAGCAGCTGGCACAGCTCAATCAGTGTGAAATGCATTCCACGGTGATTCTTTCTCAGATTGATGAGAAAACCCTTGGAAAATTGGGAATTCGTTTAAGCTGTGAGCCACAGTATCAAAATAAAAAATTATTCCATTCCTAAACGTCGGATGCGTAAAGGGAATCAGTACAATAGAGCTATCCTATATTGTTTATCGGATACATAATTTAGAAAAAACTGTCGGGGAAATACTTATTGAAAGATAAAAATAAGTCCTTGACGGTTTTTTCTTTTTTTATAATTGTTAGTGTATACTAACAAAAAAACGACCTGTTAATTTTTTTGTCTATTATGCACTCTGCACAAAAAATTAATTCTTTTTTTAAACAGAAAGAAAAAGTTTTTTTGTGTTATACTGCGAGTATGAACCCTAAGCTAGGGATGGAAGAGTCTATAGCAAGACGCAATAGCGTCTTGGCAAAGGAGAAAAAATGAGCAGGTTAATAATTGTAACTGAAAATGAAGCCCAAAAAACCGTAGAAGGCCTTTACCGAGACATAGAGCGAAGAATTCAGGCGTCCCAGCCTGGTCTTTGTCCTGTTGACTTGGCGGAGGCTTTTGTTCATGTATGTCATTCCCAATCCTGTGGAAAGTGTACTCCCTGTAGAGTGGGACTTGGACAGTTGGAAGGTCTGATTGAATCCGTATTGGACGGTTCTGCGGATATGGATACTTTAAAGACCATCGAGAAAACTGCAGAAGGAATCTATAACTCTGCAGATTGCGCCATCGGATTTGAAGCGGCGAAGATGGTGCTTAGAGGAATCCGCGGTTTCTACGAGGACTATGCGGAGCACGTACAGCATGGACGTTGTTTTGCCAAGCTAAGCCAGCCGGTTCCTTGCGTATCCCTTTGTCCTGCCCATGTAGACGTTCCCGGATATGTTTCTTTGATTCATGAAGGTCGTTACGGAGATGCGGTACAGTTGATTCGAAAGGATAATCCCTTCCCTGCTGCCTGCGGTTTAATCTGTGAGCATCCCTGTGAGCTTCGTTGCAGAAGAACCATGGTGGATAAGGCGATTAATATTCGTGGACTTAAGCGCTATGCGGTGGAGCATGAGGGTGAGATTCCCGCGCCGAAGATTATGGATAAGACCGGAAAGAAGATTGCTATCGTAGGTGGCGGTCCCTCCGGCTTAAGTGCTGCTTATTACCTTAGCATTATGGGGCATGATGTTATGGTATATGAGCAGAGAAAGCAGCTGGGAGGAATGCTCCGTTATGGAATTCCGGCTTATAGACTTCCCAGAGAAATCCTGGATCACGAAATTGACGGCTTAAAGAAGGCCGGCTTCCAGGTTAAGACGGATGTCTCCATTGGACATGATATCAGCTTAAAGGATTTAAGAAAGCAGTATGATGCGGTTTACGTATCTATCGGTGCCCACACGGATAAGAAGCTGGGTATTCCGGGAGAAGATGCTCAGGGCGTAATTTCCGCTGTAGAGATGCTTAGAAATATTGGAGATGATGATTATCCCGATTTTAGCGGCTTGAATGTCATTGTAGTGGGCGGAGGAAACGTGGCTATGGACGTGGCGCGTTCCGCAATTCGTCTGGGAGCAAAGACCGTAAAAATTGCCTACAGAAGACGTAGAGTAGATATGACCGCTCTACCGGAAGAGGTAGAGGGCGCAATCGCAGACGGTTGCGATATCGTAGAGCTTCATTCCCCGGTTCGCATTGAGAAGGATGAGAATGGACATTGTAAGGGTCTGGTGCTTAAGCCACAGATTATTGGAGGAGTACGTTATGGAAGACCTTCCCCCCAAGGATTCTCAGGCACCTGAAGTAGAGCTTAAGGCAGATCTGGTTCTGGTAGCCATCGGTCAGGGTATCGACTTCCGTAAGTTCGAGGAATATCAGGAAATTCCTATTGAATCCGGAAGAATTAATGCCTTAGATACTTCTGCACTGAGGGATGTTGACGGCATTTTTGCAGGAGGAGACTGTGTAACCGGTCCTGCAACCGTAATTCGTGCGATTGCTGCAGGAAAGACTGCTGCGGCTAACATCGATGAGTACCTTGGCTACTGCCATGAGATTACCTCTGAAATCGAACTTCCACCGGTTCGTTTCGATGACAATGCACCTACCGGCCGTGTCAATATGAAAGAGCGTCCTGCCGATGAGCGGGTTAAGGACTTTAAGCTTATGGAGTACGGCATGACAGATGAAGAGGCTTGCCAAGAGTCGGGCAGATGTCTTCACTGTGATCACTTTGGTTATGGTATCTTTAAGGGAGGCAGAGAATGCAAATGGTAAATTGTACAATCGATGGAAAAAAAGTATGTGTTCCGGAGCATACCACCATCCTGGAAGCGGCTAAGGAAATTGGCGTTTATATCCCTACCCTTTGCTACTTCAAGGGCTTAAACGAAATTGGTGCCTGCCGTGTCTGCGTTGTAGAGGTGGAAGGAGACCAGAGACTTCATGCCGCTTGTAACAGCCCTGTGCTGGAGGGAATGGTAGTGCATACCAATTCCAAAAAGGCAAGAGAAGCCAGAAAATGTAATGTAGAGTTGATTTTATCTCAGCACAATGTTACCTGCACCACCTGTGTTCGTTCCGGGAACTGTGCGTTACAGCACGTTGCCAATGACTTAAATATTATGGGAGAAAGCTTTCCTAAGGATTTGCCGAAGCAAAAGGGATCCAAAAGCTTCCCCTTGATTCGAGAATATGACAAATGTATTAAGTGTATGCGTTGTATTCAGGTCTGCGATAAGATTCAGGCTACCCATGTTTGGGATGTTATCAACAGTGGCGGAAAGAGTACGGTAGATGTTCGAGATTTCTATCGTTTGGAGGATTCCCCCTGTTCTCTTTGCGGACAGTGTATTACCCATTGTCCTGTAGGTGCTCTTAGAGAAAGAGATGATACGGATAAGGTTTTGGATGCTTTAGATGATCCGGAGACCATTGTACTGGCACAGATTGCCCCATCCATTCGTACGGCATGGGGAGAGGAATTCGGCTTGGATGCGGAAGAAGCCTCTGTGCAGAGACTGGCCAGCTGCTTAAAGGAAATGGGCTTTGACTATGTATTCGATACCGACTTTGCAGCGGATTTAACCATTATGGAGGAAGCTTCCGAGTTCTTACATAAGTTAACCCATCAGGAAGGGGACTTCCCTATGTTTACCAGCTGCTGTCCGGGTTGGGTTAGATTTATTAAGAGCCATTATCCCGAGTACATTCCGCAGGTTTCCACCTCTAAGTCTCCCCAGCAGATGTTCGGTGCTATTGCCAAGAGCTATTATGCGGATATTTTAAAGGTAAGCCCTAAGAAGATCTTCTCTGTCAGTATCATGCCTTGCCTTGCGAAAAAGCGGAATGCTCCTATCCCAATATGACGGACAGCGAAGGCAATTTTGATGTAGATGTAGCATTGACCACAAGAGAGGTGAATCGCTTAATTCGGGCTATGCATATTTCGCCAAAGAAGATGAAGGATGTAGAGCTGGATATGCCTTTAGGACTGGGCTCCGGTGCAGGTAATATTTTCGGCGCAACCGGCGGTGTTATGGAGGCGGCTTTACGTTCCGCATATTATCTGGCAACAGGAGAGAATCCGGATCCGGATGCTTTCAAGGATGTAAGAGGAATGGACGGCTGGAAGGAATCCACCTTCGATATTGCCGGCAATAAGCTTAAAATTGCTGTAGTAAACGGTTTGGGCAATGCAGATCGCCTTTTAACTGCTCTGAAAAAGGGACAGGTGCATTATGACTTTGTGGAAGTAATGGCTTGTCCGGGCGGTTGCGTAGGCGGTGGCGGACAGCCGATTCATGATCAGAAGGAAATGGCTGCTCATCGTGCACCGGTTCTTTATAAGCAGGATCGGGAAGGAACCCTTCGCTTCTGTCATGAGAATCCGTCTATCAAGCTGGTTTATCAGGATTATCTGGAGAAGCCGCTGTCTGAAAGAGCGGAAGAACTTCTGCATACCAGTCAAAAGGGCTGGCTGATGCCGGGAGAAAGTAAATAAGATATTTTTCTACCATAGAGTTTTCTATCCTATACGGAGAAGGGACTGTAAAAATCAAAATAGTTTTCTTGTTTTGATTTTTGCAGTCCCTTCTCTTTTTTTGCCTGTAAGAAGAGTTCATTTTTATTCATCACTATGAATAAAAACGAACTCTTTATTCAATATTAAAGACATAAAATAAAGTCTTTGTATGGTTGTGTCCTTTGATTAATATGAAAAAATTATTAGATAAAAAGAAAGATTCCAAGAATTGTCTAAAAAAAATGCAATCTGATGCCAAAAATTCATTTTATTGTGTCTTGAAAGTCCGGGGCATATCGTGTATATTTCTCTGTAAATTCATTAAAGAAGGAGGGCGCTATGCCAAAGTATATTTTAAAAAGGGCGATTATGTCCTTAATTACAGCCTTTTTGGTAGCAACATTAACATTTTTTGTTATGAATATGGTTCCGGGAGGGCCGTTCTTGTCTGAGAAGGCAGTAACGCCTCAGGCTCAGGCTGCTATGGAGGCGAAATATGGTTTGGATAAGCCCTTATTCCAGCAATACACCACCTATATGACCGGCATTTTAAAGGGAGACTTCGGTTTATCCATTAAGAAGAGAGGAAGAACCGTATCCCAGATTATTGGAACGAAGTTTCCGGTTTCTGCGAAGGTGGGTGGACTTGCCCTAATTCTTGCAGTTTGCACCGGTATTCCATTAGGAGCTGTTGCAGCCTTTAACAGAGGAAAGTTTATTGATAACCTTTTGGTGGTTTTATCCACTGCGGGAATAGCCATTCCTTCCTTTCTGTCCTCTACGATTTTAATTTATATCTTCACCACGAAGTTAAAATGGTTGCCTTCTCTGGGGTTAAAGGATGCTCAAGCTACATTATGCCGGTGGTGGCTCTGGCTTTATATCCCACCTTCTATATGGCACGATTGATGCGTTCTTCCATGCTGGATGTTATGGGGCAGGATTATATGAGAACAGCAAAGGCCAAGGGGGTTACAACTTTTAAAGCAATTTTCAAGCATGCCTTACGAAATGCAATCTTACCGGTAATTACTTATCTTGGACCCTTGCTTGCCGCTTTGATGACCGGTTCCTTCATCATTGAAAAGATTTTCAATATTCCGGGACTTGGTTCGGAGTTCGTAAGCTCTATTACCAGCCGAGATTACCCCATGATTATGGGAACCACCATTTTCCTGGCAGTATTTATTATTATCATGAACCTTTTCGTGGATATTGCTTACGCGATTGTGGATCCGAGAATTAAATTAAAGTAAGGAGAATAAAATGGAAGAAATAAAGAAAAATCCCTTGAGCCTTCAGTGGAGCTTGGAAGATTTTACTCCGGCTTCTGTGGAGGATAAGGAGTCTCTGGTCTTTATGAGAGAATCCGTAAGCTTCTGGAAGGACGGCTTGCATCGTTTCCGGAAAAATAAAATTGCCATGAGTGCCCTGTTTATTGTTTTTTTGATTACTATTTGCTGCTTTCTGGTACCCAGCTTTTATCCCTATAAGTATGAACAGCAGATGAAGGGTTCGGAGCGTTTGGCTCCCATGCAGTACTCAAAGACGGAGCAGAAGCAAATTGATGCAGGGGAAAAGGTTTTTCCGCATCTTTTGGGAACGGATCAAAATGGTCGTGACTATATGATTCGTGTACTGGTAGGAGGAAGAGTCTCCATGACGGTAGGTCTTGTTGCTTCCGTTTTGATCCTGGTCATTGGCTCCATATTTGGGGCAATCGCCGGATACTTCGGCGGATTAGTGGATATGATCATGATGCGAATCGTGGATATTATCTACACGGTTCCCGACGTACTGATTATTATCCTCTTGGCCCAGACCTTGAAGTTCCCTCTGGAAGCATTGGCCAGCAAACCGGGCTTTGCCTGGATGCAAAAGCTTGGCTCCAATATGATTTCCATGTTTATCGTATTTGCTTTGCTGTACTGGGTGGGAATGGCCAGAATCGTCCGTTCTCAGATTATGGTTTTAAAGCAGAGTGAGTATGTTACTGCGGCAAAGGCCTTGGGAGCAGGCTCCGGTAGAATTATTTTTAAGCACCTGATTGTAAACTGTATTGGTACCTTGATTGTAACCACTACCTTACAGATTCCCAGCTCCATCTTTACCGAGTCCTTCCTCTCCTTTTTAGGACTTGGTGTACAGGCACCGATGCCATCCTTGGGATCTTTGGCCAGTGCCGCTTTAAACGGATTTCAAACCTATCCGGAAAAACTTTTTGCCCCGGCTTTCTTGATTTTTATTATCATTTTAAGCTTTAACCTTTTGGGAGACGGCCTGCGTGATGCCTTTGACCCGAAATTGAAACAGCAGTAAGGAGGAAAATATGTCTAGTCAATATCTTGTAGATATTCAAGAAGAGCGTTTATCCTTCTTTACTCCGGCGGGAGAGGTAAAGGCTTTAAACAATGTCACCCTGCAAATGCGTGAGGGAGAAGTTTTGGGAATTGTAGGAGAGTCCGGTTCCGGAAAATCCGTTACCGCCTACTCCATTATGGGACTTACCGCCCAGAACGGTAAGATTGTGGGAGGCTCCGTAGAGTTTAACGGTCATAAAATCCATGAAATGAGTGAAAAAGAGCTTCGGAAGATTCGAGGAAATGAAGTCAGCATCATTTTCCAGGATCCCATGACCTCTTTGAATCCGGTATGGACTGTGGGAAATCAGATTGCGGAAGCGGTTTCCCTTCATACGGATAAAAAGGGAAGAGCAGCTATGGAGAGAGCCAAGGAGCTTTTGGAATTGGTTGGTATCAATGAGCCGGAGAAACGATTAAAGCAGTATCCCCATGAGCTTTCCGGAGGCATGCGGCAAAGAGTAATGATTGCCATTGCGCTGGCCTGTGAACCCAAGCTCTTGATTGCGGATGAGCCTACTACGGCATTGGATGTAACCATTCAGGCACAGATTTAGAGCTGATGCAGGAATTAAAAAGAAAATTAGGCATGGGCATCATTATGATTACCCATGACCTGGGTGTGGTTGCTTCCATGTGTGACTATATTGCGGTGATGTATGCCGGAGAAATTGTGGAGTACGGAACGACGGATGATATTTTCTATAATCCGAAGCATGAATACACCAAGGGACTGCTGCGTTCCATTCCCAAATTCCATGAACATGATTATTCCAAGCTGGTGCCTATCGAAGGACAGCCGGTGGATCTTCTGAATCCCCCGAAGGGTTGCGGCTTTGCGCCAAGATGCAGTAACTGTATGAAGCTTTGTCTTACCCATAAGCCGGAGAAAAATCAGTATGAGGGTGTGCATTATGCCCGATGCTTTATGCAACAGAAGGAAGACTTTTTGAAGGAAAGGGGGGAAGCGTAGATGCCGGAGCGTTTATTAGAGGTAAGTCACTTAAAGCAGTATTTTCCTGTGGCAGGAAGCAATAAGGTGGTTAAGGCTGTGGATGATGTTTCCTTCTTTATCAACAAGGGAGAAACCTTCGGTCTGGTAGGAGAGTCCGGTTGCGGAAAAACCACAACAGGCCGTTCTATCCTTCGTTTGACAGAGCCTACCAGCGGAAGTATCACCTATGGTGGAGAAGTCATCTTTGATGCAGAAAAGAAAATCAAGAAAAATATGCTTCCTTATAGAAGGAAGATGCAGATTGTTTTCCAGGATCCCTATGCTTCTTTGGATCCCAGAATGACTGTAGAGGATATTGTTGGAGAGGCTATTGATATTCATAAGCTTTGTGCTTCCAAGGCGGAGAGAAGAGAGAAGATTTTATCTTTATTATCAAAGGTAGGACTGAATTCCGAGCATGCCAACCGTTATCCCCATGAGTTCTCCGGCGGACAGCGGCAAAGAATCGGAATTGCCAGAGCCCTGGCGGTGGACCCGGAATTTATCGTTTGTGATGAACCGGTTTCCGCCCTGGACGTTTCCATTCAGGCTCAGGTAGTGAATATGTTTGAGGATTTGCAGGAAGAGCTGGGCTTAACCTATCTCTTCATTGCCCATGATTTGTCCATCGTCAATCATATTTCCTCCAGAATCGGGGTAATGTATCTGGGACATTTGGTGGAGCTGGCGGATAGTGATACCATCACCTTCCATTCTCTGCATCCTTATACCAAGTCTTTGATTTCTGCGGTTCCCATTGCAGATCCAAAGGTAGCCAGAGCCTCCCATAGAATTATCTTATCCGGAGATGTACCCTCCCCGGTAAATCCACCCTCCGGCTGTCCCTTCCGTACCCGTTGCCCCTATGCAGATGACTTATGTGCGGAAAAGAAGCCTGAATTTAAAGAAGTGGAGAGCGGACATTATGCGGCCTGCCATCATTTGGACAGAGTAAATTAAGTCTAAGGAAAGATTAGATTCTACGAAAATATCAGCAGAGTAAGGTGGTTGATTAAATCCCGTTGCAATACATGAGGTTTAGGAGTGATTCTAAGCTTATGAGCAAAGAATAGACTCCTTCCTATAGAAGCACCATGACCATTATTTTAGAAGGGAGAAATTTATGAGAAAAGCAAAGTACCTACTTCCCATTGCGGCCTTGAGTTTGGCCTTTTTGGTTTCCTGTGGTGGAGCCGATAAGAGCAAACAGGAATCTAAGGGGGAAAGCGGCAGTCAGGCTGCTGAGGCTTCTGAAGCTTCCGCAGGTGGAGAGCTTAATGTTCAGGTTGGTTCCTCTCCGGAGACTATGGATCCTGCCTTGAACTCTGCATCCGATGGAGCCACATATATTCTGCATGCTTTTACCGGATTACTCAGCATTGACAAGAATTCCGATGTTGTGCCCGGACTTGCGGAAAAATGGGAACATTCCGATGACGGACTTACTTGGACTTTTCATCTTCGTCCCGACTTAAAGTGGTCTGACGGAACGGATTTAACGGCAGAGGACTTCGTATATAGCTGGAAGCGCTTGGCAGATCCCGCCTTGGCAGCTCCCTACGGCTATGATTTACTAAGTGTGGTGGCAGGTTATGAAGAGGCTTCCAACGGGGATCTGGATGCTTTACAGGTTTCCGCTCCTGATAAAGATACCTTTGTGGTAAGCTAAGTAGTCCCTGTACCTTCTTTGATCAGATTGCAGCGTTTGTTTCTACAGCTCCTGTACAGAAGAAAACCGTGGAGGAAAATGGAGATGCCTGGGCGACAAAGCCGGAAACTTATGTCAGCAGTGGACCTTATCGCATGACGGAATATGTGGATGGGGATAGAATCGTTTATGAAAAGAATCCATATTATTATGACAAGGATAATATAACCTTTGATAAGATTGTTTGGCATCTGATTGAAGATGGAAACTCTGTTTATACCGCTTACAATCAGGGAGAATTGGATTTGGCAAAAACCCTTCCTTCCGAGGAGATTCCAAGCCTTAAGGGAAATGAGGAATTCCATTTGGATCCGATGATGGGTACCTATTATATCAGCTTTAATACCCAGAAGGCTCCCTTTAACGATCCTAAGGTAAGAGAGGCTCTTTCCTTAGCGGTAGATAGAGATTATGTGGCCAATACCATTATGCAGGGAACCTATACTCCTGCAAACAATCTGGTTGGTCCCGGAATCAGTGATGCAGCGGAGAACTCCTCCTTTGAAGAGGTGACCAAAGAAAAGTACGGTAATTTCTTTGATAACAGTAAATACGAAGAGAATCTTGCAAAAGCCAAGGAATTACTGGCTGAAGCGGGATATCCCAACGGACAGGGCTTCCCCACATTTTCCTACCTGACCAATGATGCCAGCTACCATAAGCCTGTGGCAGAGTACCTGCAAAATGCTTGGGGACAGTTGGGACTGACCATGAACATCGACATTCAGGAGTGGAAGACCGTAACAGCAAACCGTCGTTCCGGAAACTATGATGTGGCAAGAAACGGCTGGGTAATGGATTACAACGATCCTTCCAATATGATTAATCTCTTTGAAACCGGAAACGGTAACAATGACGGTAAATACAGCGATCCGGATTTTGATGCTTTGGTAGACAAGGCAAGAAAGACTGCAAATGTAGAGGAGCACTATGATTATCTGCATCAGGCGGAGCAGGTTCTGTTAAAGGACTATGGCGCTTGCCCTGTGGCTTACTACACGGAGTTTTATCTGGAGAAGCCAAACTTAAGCAATGTTTGGCATACCCCAACGGGATATTTCCTGTTTATGTATGGTAAAAAAGCTTAAAAGAAATTTAAAAAGTATATAAAAGAAAAACGGTCGGGCATTGTCCTGACCGTTTTTCTATGGTAGAATCTCAAAGGTTTTTAACTTAACGATTGTTTCGAGTTTTTCGAAACGCTTCGTTTCATTGAAGAGGAGGAGTAATGAAGAAAAAAATTTTTCTGGGACTTTCCATGGCTGTAGCTGTATCCTTGGCGGCTTGCGGAGGACAAAAATCAGCAGACAACGGAAAGCAGGGAAGTGATGCAACAAAGGCGGAGGGAGCAGAGGCTTCCGATAATTCCGTATTAAACGTGGAAATCGGACCACCCCAAGAGACAATTGATCCTGCATTAAACAACGCCAGAGAAGCGGCAAACATGATTAACCACACCTTTGAAGGACTTTTACGCTATGATAAGGACGGAAACATTGTTCCCGCTCAGGCGGAAAGCTATGAGAAGAGTGATGACGGATTAACTTATACCTTCCATTTGCGGGATGGCTTAAAGTGGTCTGACGGTACAGATTTAACCGCTAAGGATTTTCTTTATTCTTGGAAGAGAGTAGCCGATCCTGCCACTGCAGCGCCCTATGCGGAAGAGCTTTTGGGCATGGTGAAGGGCTATAAGGAGGCCTCTGCAGGCAATCTGGATGCTTTGGGAATAGAAGCACCGGATGATAAGACCTTTGTTATCCATCTTGCCTATCCCTGTAGCTATTTCGAGCAAATCTGTGCTTTTGCGGTAATGGTTCCGGTACAGGAGGCTACCATTGAAGCAAACGGAGACGCTTGGACCAACACTGCCGAGACTTACGTTTCCAACGGTCCATACTATGTATCCGCCTATACCCAGGATGAGCAGTATGTTTTGACCAAGAACCCGAATTACTGGGATAAGGATAACGTTACCTTTGAAACCATTAACTGGCTTTTGGTAAAGGACTCCAATGCAGCTTATACCGCTTACAATCAGGGAGACCTGGATTTCTCCAGAGATTTCCCGAAGGAGGAGTTGGAGAGTGTTCAAAAGACAGCGGATTATCATATTGATCCCCTGCGCGGAACCTATTTTATGATTTTCAACTGCAATAAGGAGCCTTTCAACAATCCTAAGGTGAGAGCAGCATTATCCTTGGCATTGGATCGTGATTATATTGCCAACAGCATTATGCAGGGACTTTACAGTCCGGCAACCAACTTCGTGGGAACCGGTGTTTCTGATGCGAAGGAGGGAAGCTCCTTTGAGAAGGTTACAGAGGAAAAGTACGGCAATGCATTTGATTTAAAGGGCTATGATGCACAGCTTGCAAAAGCAAAGGAGCTTTTGGCTGAGGCGGGTTACCCCAACGGAGAAGGCTTCCCTGCATTTACTTATTCTACAAATGATACCGACTACCACAAGCCTGTAGCGGAGTATGCTCAGGATGTATGGAAAAAGGAACTTGGCTTAAACTGCTCCATCAATATCCTTGAGTGGGCAAGCTTTACGGCAGACCGTCGTTCCGGAAACTTTGACATTGCAAGACAGGGATGGCTCTATGACTGGGATGATCCTGCCAATATGTTAAATCTTTTGGTAACAACTAACGGAAACAACGACGGTAAGTATTCCAGCACGGAATATGACTCCATTATGGATAAGGCAAAGACCCTTACCGACAAGGCAGCTTACTATGATGCTATGCATGAGGCAGAGCAGCTGGCTCTTAAGGATGCCGCTATTGCTCCTCTTGCCTACTACAATGATACTTGGTTACAGAAAGAGAATTTGAAGAATGTATGGCATCATCCAAACGGTTTCTGGTATTTCATGCATGCTACAAAGGAATAATTAAAGAATCATTCGTAAAGTTTATTTTTACAGGAAAAAGCCTCGGAAGAATTGCCGAGGCTTTTTTTGTATGGTAAACTAGGGAAAGTCAAAAGGGAGGTTAGTATGCCAAATAGAAGAGTGATGTTAAAGCTTTCCGGAGAAGCCCTGGCAGGGGAAAAGCACTTCGGATTTTCCGATGATGTGATTTTTGCCGTTGCCAAGCAGGTGAAGGAAGCCGTAAGCCAAGGGGTGGAAGTTGCCATTGTGATTGGCGGAGGCAATTTCTGGAGAGGAAGACAGTCGGAGCAGGTGGACCGCTACAAAGCAGATCAGGTGGGAATTTTAGCCACCATGATGAACTGTATTTATGTCTCTGAAATTTTCCGCATCAGCGGATTGAAAACAAAGATTATGTCCTCCATTGCCGTAGGAGATATGGCGGAGCTTTTTTCCAAGGATAAGGCGGTGAAGGCTTTGAAAAAAGGACAGGTGGTATTTTGCGCCGGAGGTACGGGACATCCTTTCTTTTCTACGGATACCGGAGTAGTGCTTCGGGCATTGGAATTGGAATGTAAGGAGATTCTTTTGGCTAAGGCCGTTGACGGCGTGTATGATAAGGATCCCAAGAAGTTTCCGGATGCCAAGAAATATGAAAGCTTAAGCATTGATGAGGTAGTGGAGAAAAACTGCAGGTAATTGACCTGTCCGCATCCATTCTTTGCTTGGAAAACAGACTTCCCTTGTCCGTATTTTCTTTAGAAGAGGAAGACGGTATTGCCAAGGCCCTTTTGGGAGAGCATAGAGGCACCAGAGTTACAGCGGAGTAATTAAAAAAAGAAGCATTGTCCTATAAACGAGATATCGCACGCTTTGCGAGCGATACTCGTTATGAATAAAGCTTTGTTCCATGAAATAGAGCTTTAGCATACAAGATAAGCCGGAGGAAAGAAAGATGGATGATCAATTTACCATTTACATTGAAAAGATGCACAAGACCCACGATAATCTGATGAGTGAGCTGGGAACCATTCGTGCAGGAAGAGCCAACCCCCACGTTTTAGACCGTATTATGGTGGATTACTACGGTACCCCCACCCCGATTCAGCAGGTAGGAAACATATCAGTACCGGAGGCAAGAATTCTTCAGATTCAGCCTTGGGATAAGTCTGTTATGAAGGAAATTGAAAAAGCAATCAATATGTCCGAACTGGGAATCAATCCCACCAATGACGGACAGGTGATTCGCCTTGTTTTCCCGGAGCTTACCGAGGAGAGACGTAAAGAATTAACCAAGGATGTAAAGAAAAAGGGCGAGGCCGCTAAGATTGCCATTCGAAATATTCGTAGAGATGCTATGGATTTGGCGAAGAAGCTGGAAAAGAATGCGGAAATCACCGAGGATGACCTGACTAGACAGACCAAGGATATTCAGGAGCTTACAGACCACATGATTGAGAAAATTGACAAGTCTGTAGAGGCTAAGAATAAGGAATTAATGACAGTATGATTTTTCAAAATAATCAAGAGCAAAGAAGCCTTCCAAGGCACATTGCCATCATCTTAGATGGCAATGGTCGTTGGGCGGCTTCTCATGCGTTACCCAGGGCTTTAGGTCATAAAAAGGGTTGTGAGACTCTGGAACAAACCGTGGAAGATTGTGCCAGGCTTGGCATAGAGTATTTAACGGTTTACGGTTTTTCCACGGAAAACTGGAAACGTTCCGAGGAAGAAGTGGGTGCTTTGATGCAGCTCTTTCGTTTCTATATGAAAAAGCTGATTACCGTAGCCAATGCCAACAATGTTCGAGCGAAAATGATAGGGGAAAGAAGCCGTTTTCCCGAGGATATCCAAAAGGGCATTGCAGAGTTGGAAGAGAGTACCAAGGCAAATACCGGCATGCTCTTCAGTTTCGCCGTAAATTATGGGGGAAGAGATGAGATAATCAGGGCGATTCACAGAATAGCGTTGGAAAGCACTCCTTCAGAGCTCACAGAAAAGCTTTCTCACCTTACGGAAGAAGAGTTTTCGAAGTATCTGGATACTGCAGGAACGCCGGATCCGGATTTAGTGATTCGCACCTCCGGAGAGTTTCGTACCTCCAACTTCCTCCTATGGCAGTCCGCCTATGCGGAGTATTATATCAGCTCGGTATACTGGCCGGACTTTAATTTGGAAGAGCTGGAAAAGGCCATTTCCTCCTATCAGAACAGGGAACGGCGCTTTGGTGGACGGAAGGCATAAACAATTTGTCTTTCTTTCACAGGAACTTTTATTCTATGAAGCTAGGAGTGTAAGGAAGAATAACTTTGAAAATTGTTTAGGGATTATAGAAATTATAGTAAAGGGTAGTATATGGTAGAACAAAAGGAAAATAGGACGGAACAAAGTAAGGGACAAAATGAACACAAGTTGAGTTCTTTTCTGACAAGGCTGATTAGCGGTATTGCTCTGCTTTTACTGTTATTTGGAATTCTTCCGCTAGGAGGTTTACCGGTCTTGTTTTTTTGCCTGTTTTTATCCCTCTTTGCCACTTATGAATTATTGCATTGCTTTTCCTTAGATAAGAAGGGGATTTCTTTCTTGTCTTATTTTTTTGTTGTTCTTTACTATTCAGCCTTATTTTTGCACCTTCCTATTTCTTTCTTTTTGCTTCTTTCTTATCTTTTTCTTTTGGGATTCTATTATGTATTAAGTTATCCCAAAGCGGATATTCGGGAGATTGCACTGTTCTTTTTGGTTTTTTCCTATGCCGGAATTCTTTTATCTTATATTTATCTGTGTAGGAGTCTTCCCCATGGGAAGATTCTGGTCTGGCTGGTGTTTTTATCCAGCTGGGGAGCGGATACCTGTGCCTATTGCGCCGGACTTCTCTTTGGAAAGCATAAAATGACGCCGGTTTTAAGTCCGAAAAAGACTTGGGAAGGTGCTGTGGGGGGTATTCTTGGAGCGGGGATTTTATCCTTCCTTTTTGCAATTATATTTAAGGGGCACGGACTTCCTTTGCATTTATCCCCCTTATTATTGGCGCTGGCAGTATCCCTTGCCGCCTTATTTTCTATCGGAGGAGATTTGATGGCATCCGGAATGAAAAGGGATTTTCAGATCAAGGATTACAGCCATCTGATTCCCGGACATGGAGGAATTTTGGATCGTTTTGATTCTGTTCTGTTTACGGCGCCCATTATTTACTATGGCATAACAGTTTTTAGATTATTTTTAAAAAGATTTAATACAAAAAGAAGGAAAAAAACAATCGTCCCTATCTTTTATAATAAGTAAGAAAAATATAGATAAAAAAACTTTTGGAATATAAAAACTAATGTAATAAAGAAAAACTAATGTAATAAAAGAAAAACGACATATTTAATAATGTCGCAATTTTAAATCATCATGTAAGACTTATCCTTGATATACTTTAATAAAGTAAGTCTTCAGTATAATTTTTGGGAAGGTAAAGCATGAATATCGTAATTTTAGGGAGCAGCGGGTCTATCGGAACTCAGTGCCTATCCCTTTTAAAGGATCATCCAGAGCATAAGGTGATTGGACTTTCGGTGAAATCCAAAATAGAGCTTTTGAAGGAGCAGGCTGGAGAATGGCAGGTTCCCAGGCTTTGTGTATATGAAGAAGCTTTGGCAGAAAAGCTTTCCGCCGATTTGGATATGCCGGTGTCTTCCGGAATGGAGGGCTTGATAGAGCTGGCCACACTTCCGGAGGCGGATATGGTAGTGATCGCTTTAGTGGGAATGATTGGGATTCTCCCCCACAATTTCCGCGATCAAAGCAGGGAAAAAGATTGCTTTAGCAAATAAAGAAACGCTGGTTTGTGCAGGGCATTTGATTATGCCTATGCTTTCGGAATACCGGGCGAAGCTCTTTCCCATTGACTCGGAGCATTCCGCCATCTGGCAATGCCTTCGGGGGGAAGAAGAAAAATCTGTGGAATCCCTCTTGTTAACCGCATCCGGCGGTCCTTTTTTCGGACTAAAAAAGGAAGAGATGGAAGGGAAAACCAAGGCGGATGCCTTAAAGCACCCTAACTGGTCCATGGGACAAAAAATCACCATTGATTCCGCTACCATGGTGAATAAGGGTTTGGAAATGATGGAAGCCCACTGGCTCTTTAATATTCCCATGGAGAAGATTCAGGTAGTGATTCAGCGGGAAAGCATTTTACATTCTGCGGTGGTCTTTCAGGATGGCGCAGTAAAGGGACAGATGGGGGTACCGGATATGCGTCTGCCCATTGCCTATGCCCTCTTCCAAGAGGAAAGGGAGTGCTATAGGGAGCAAAGGATAGACTTTTCCAAGGCTTTTTCCCTGCATTTCTATCCCCCTTCCTTGGAGGATTTTCCGGGGCTTGCTTTGGGAATGGAGGCCGGTGCCAAAGGAGGCAGTATGCCTACAGTATATAATGCAGCTAACGAAGAATCGGTTCGCTTGTTCTTAGAGGATAAAATTCGTTTCATGGAGATTCCAAGAAGCATTGCCCATTGTATGAAGGAACACGAAAAAACTTGGATAGAATTTCCTTCTGTAGAGGAAATTTCGAAACGGAACAGTGGGCTAGAGAAGAAGTAAGAAGATTACATAAGGAGGATAAGAATTGAGTATAGTTTTGGCCATACTTGCCCTGTCATTTTTAGTTTTTTTTCATGAACTGGGGCATTTTCTTGCGGCTAAGTTTTTTCATGTAGGGGTAAATGAGTTTTCTATTGGGATGGGACCCAGACTCCTATCCTTTTTATATAAAAATACCCGATACAGCTTAAAGTTACTTCCCTTGGGCGGAAGCTGTGCCATGCTGGGAGAGGATGCGGCAGGCTCCGGTGATTTTCTGGCTCCAAAGCAGGAGGATAATGCGGAAAATGTCTATGATTTTGATGGAGTAATTTATAGCGAAGAAGAATTAAAGACGAAGAGCTTTGAAGGAAAGCCGGCTTGGCAGCGTTTTATTATCTGTATTGCCGGCGTTTTCAACAACTTCCTTTTAGGCTTTTTGATTGCCCTTTTCCTTACCGGAACAATTGGGGTACAGCTTCCGAAAATTGCCGCCTCCAATGTATCTACTCCTGCCATGGAAAGCGGTTTACAGGAGGGAGATGAGATTCGCTTCATTAAAATCGGAAATGCCAAAGGAAGAACTGTTCATAGCTACTCCGAGCTTGCCATGTATATGGAGCTTCATAAGGAGGAGGTGCAAGAAGGAGAAGTCAGTCTTACGGTTCTTCGAGATGGGGAAAAGCTTAGTTTTCAGTTCCCTGCCTATAAGGATCCTTCCACAGGACTTTATCGTATGGGCGTGGCTCTTTCCTCTGAGCGAGTGAAGTTTCAAAACCCTTTAAAGACTATAGAGTACAGCTTTTATGAACTGGCCTTTAATGCCAGAGTGGTGATTGACAGTCTGGCATTGATTAGTAAGGGAAAGGTAAGCAGACAGGAAGTTATGGGTCCGGTGGGTACGGTTGCGGTTATCGGAGAAAGTGTTTCCAGCTCCAGTCAATACGGATTTTTCGTAATGCTACTGGTTTTACTAAACTTAAGTATGATGTTAAGCGTAAATTTGGCGGTAATGAATCTTTTGCCTATTCCCGCCTTGGATGGAGGACGACTGCTGTTCATTCTTTTGGAAATGCTGGCAAGAAAGAGGCTTAATCCCAAGTGGGAGGAGCGAATCAATACCGCAGGGATGGTTTTTCTACTAGCCCTTATGGTATTGATTGTCGGAAATGATGTGTTTAATTTGTTGACCGGAGCCTATTCGAAATATTTTAGCTCATAAGTTTATTGTATAAAGGAATACTATGTTCAAAAGAGAAGATACTAGGGTAGTAGAAGTAGGAAAACTTAAAATCGGCGGTGGAAATCCGGTGGTTTTACAGTCCATGTGTAATACCAAGACGGAGGATATCAAGGGAAGTATAGCGCAAGTTCAAAGGCTGGCAGAGGTAGGGTGCGAACTCATCAGACTTACCGTACCTACGAAGGAAGCGGCATTTGCTTTAAAGGAGATTAAGGCGGCTTCTCCGATTCCGGTAGTTGCGGATATTCATTTCGACTACCGTATGGCAATCCTTGCTATGGAGAACGGTGCGGATAAGATTCGTATTAATCCGGGAAATATCGGATCCCGAGAAAGACTTCAGGCTGTGGTGGACTGCGCCAAGGAAAGAAAGATCCCCATTCGAATCGGGGTAAATTCCGGCTCCCTGGAAAAGGAAGTTTTGGAAAAATATCAGGGAAGAGTAACGGCTCAGGGACTTGCGGATTCAGCATTGGCGAATTTACGTTTGGTAGAGGAAATGGGTTATCAGGAGCTGGTGCTTTCCATGAAGTCCTCCGATGTCTTAATGGCGGTGGATGCCCATAAAATTGTGGCGGAATCCTGTCCCTATCCTTTGCATGTGGGAATTACCGAGTCCGGAACGGTTTGGTCCGGAAATATCAAATCCGCCATGGGACTGGCTATGATTTTGGGTGAAGGAATCGGGGATACGATTCGTGTAAGTCTTTCTGCGGATCCTGTGGAGGAAATAAAAACCGGTCGATTGATTTTGGAAACCCTGGGACTGAAAAAGGGAGGTATCCATGTGGTTTCCTGTCCTACCTGCGGAAGAACCGACATTGACCTGATTTCTCTGGCCAATGCTGTGGAAAAGCTGGTCCAGTCTTATCCGGAGAAGTCCTTAAAGCTTGCTGTAATGGGCTGTGTGGTAAACGGCCCGGGAGAGGCTAAGGAGGCGGATCTGGCTATTGCCGGGGGTAAGGGTGTGGGACTTTTGATGAAACACGGTGAAGTGATTCGGAAGGTGGAGGAGAAGGATTTGCTCTCCGCCCTTAAAGAGGAAATCGAAAAATACCCTGATTAAATAAACAGAAAGGATAGGCATGAAGCAGTTTTTTCAAGTATTTCAGGAATTAACGGTATCGGAGCATTTAAGGGGAATGTTTTTGAATACCACCATAAGCAGAATCACTTTGAAAAAAGACAGATCGAAGCTGAGTATTTATTTGCATAGCGACCATTTACTGGAGCGAAGTGATATTCGGGAAATGGAAGAGGCTATCTATAAGCAGCTTTTTATCGGAAAAAAAATTGCGATTTGTATTCGGGAAAGCTTCCACCTATCCAGCCAATATACGGCAAAAGTGCTTTATGAATTTTATGAAAAGTCTCTTTTGGAGGAATTAAAGGAAAGAAACATTCTCCTGTATCAGATGATGAAGCAGGGGGAAATGGAATGGAGAGAGGACGATCGTCTCTCTCTTTTTTTAGAGGAACAAATTCTTTTTCGAAAGGAAGAAAAGGAATGTATCCGGGTAATTCAAAAGATTTTTGAAGAGCGTTGCGGTGTTCCTATCCATTTTACCATCCAGTTTGTGCCTGCAAAGAAAAAGGCTGAGGAGGAAGAGGATAGGGATAACGCCGCTCTGTATGCTTCTTCCGAAAATCCGGGATATTCGGCGGAGGGACTGTCCCATGCTTATGTGGGTGCAGAGGGAACTGCGGGTCATCCGGAAACAGGTGATATGGTAATACATGCCGGGGAAGCAGCTTCTCTAAGCCAAGAGCATACAGCACTTTCTGATGGAAACAGCGCTTCAGCGGATTTTTCCGGAAAAATACAAGCCTCCGAGTCTGAGCAGAATGGGGGCAATACTCATACCGGTTTGGCAAAAAAACACTGCTGAAGAATCTTCTTTAGACTCGAAGAAAGGTACAGGGGAAAAAGCCTATGAGAAGAAGGGCTTTGAGAAAAAAAGGGCTTTTAATAAAGGAAAGTTCCAATTTAAGCGCTCCGACCATAGTGATGTGTACTATGGAAGGGACTTCTCCGATAGTCCCATTCCGCTAAAAGGATATTCCGGAGGATGGCGGTTTGGTAACGGTGGAAGGTCTGATTATTCAGGTGGATGAACGGACCACCCGTTCCGGAAAAAAACCATTTTCAGCTTCTCCTTTACGGATGATACGGATTCTTTGGCCTCTAAGATTTTTTTGTGGAGGAAGAGAACCTGGAGGAAGCGAGAGCATTTCTCAAAAAGGATAATGCCATTTGTATCAAGGGAACCATGGAGTATGACAGCTACGACCAGGAGATGGAGCTGGCCCATGTGCAAGGAATTAAGAAATCTTCCTTTACCCGGAAAAAGAGGGAAGATTTAGAAAAAGAAAAGCGGGTAGAACTGCATTTACATACCAAGATGTCGGATATGGACGGGGTTTCGGATATTGAAAAATATATCGACAGAGCCCTGGATTTTGGCATGCCTGCAATGGCTATCACGGATCACGGTGTGGTACAGGCCTTTCCGGATGCCATGGCTTATTTGAAGAAAATTGGAAGACAGAAGGATTTACAGCTGATTTACGGTATGGAAGGCTATCTGGTAAATGACCTGGATTCCATTGTAAAAAATGCTTGCAAGAGAGCTTTAAGCAGTACCACCGTGGTCTTTGATTTGGAGACCACCGGTTTTGATCCGAGAGTCAATCATATTATTGAAATCGGTGCGGTGAAGATTGAAAACGGAAAAATCATTGACCGGATGGATGTGTTTGTAAATCCGGGAGTGCCGATCCCCTTTCGAATTACCCAATTGACTTCTATAGATGATTCCATGGTAATGGATGCCAAAGGAATCGAAGAGGTGCTTCCACAATTTCTGGACTTTGCCAAGGATGCGATTTTGGTGGCTCATAATGCGGACTTTGACTATCACTTTGTCAGCACCAAAGCCAAGGCCTTAAACATTCCTTTTTCAGCACCGGTAATTGATACGGTGGCCTTGTCCCGCCTGCTTTTACCCAGGCTGAATCGTTTCAAGTTAGACACGGTGGCTAAGGAATTAAAGATTGAGCTCTTACATCACCATAGGGCGGTGGATGATGCGGAGGCTACCGCAAGAATCTACCTAAAGGAACTGGAGATTTTAGAGCAAAGAGGGGTAAGCTCCTTAGAGGAAATCGACAGTCTGGAGGTGGATCAGGTGGGGAAGGTGCGGAAAGCTCCCCAGCTACCATATTATCCTGCTGGCCAAAAATGATATTGGAAGAATCAACCTCTATCGTCTGGTTTCACAGTCCCATTTACAGTATTTCAGAATGAAGCCGAGAATTCCCAAGTCTTTGTTGAAAAAATATCGGGAAGGACTGATTATCGGCTCTGCCTGTTCCAGCGGAGAGCTTTTTCAGGCTATGGTGCGAGGGGCGGATGACCAGCAGCTTTTGGAAATAGCCTCCTTTTACGATTATCTGGAAATTCAGCCCTTGGGAAACAATGCCTATATGCTGGAATCAGACCGTTTTTCTGCAGAAACGGAAGAGGATTTAATTGCCTATAACAAGAAGATTATTGCCTTGGGAGAGCAGCTGAAAAAGCCGGTTTGTGCCACCTGTGATGCCCATTATGCGGATGAGGAAAATGATGTTCTCCGGAGAATCATTTTGGCTACTAAGGGAATGACGGATGAGGAAGGAGAGGCGAGACTCTTTTTCCGAAGTACCGGGGAGATGCTGGAGGAATTTTCCTATCTGGACAGCAACACCCAAAAGCAGGTGGTCATTGACAATCCCTTGAAGATTATGAAAATGTGTGAGCCGATAAAGCCTGTTCGTCCCGACAAGTGTCCTCCGATTATTGAACATTCAGACGAAACCCTAAGGCAGATTTGTTATGAGACTGCCCATAAAATCTATGGACCCAAGCTTCCGGAAATGGTAGAAAACCGCTTGGAGACGGAATTAAATTCCATTATCTCCAACGGTTATTCCGTGATGTATATTATTGCCCAAAAGCTGGTGGATAAGTCCAATGAGGACGGCTATCTGGTAGGCTCCAGAGGTTCCGTAGGTTCCTCCTTTGCCGCTACCATGGCCCATATTACCGAGGTAAATCCTTTGCCGCCTCATTATGTCTGCCCTAAATGCTATTACACGGACTTTGACTCGGAGGAGGTAAAGTCCTATTCCGGTATGGCGGGATACGATATGCCAAGTAAAACCTGTCCCCACTGCGGTACGGTTTTTAAATCGTCTGGGCTTTGATATTCCCTTTGAAACCTTCCTGGGCTTTGACGGAGATAAGGAGCCGGATATTGACTTAAACTTCTCCGGAGAATATCAGGCCAGAGCCCATGCCTATACCGGAGCCATTTTTGGAGAGGAAAATACCTACAAGGCGGGAACTATCGGTACTCTGGCTGAAAAAACCGCCTATGGTATGATTAAGAAATTTTATGAAGAGCGGGGAGAAAAGAAGAGAACTGCGGAGCTGAATCGTCTGGTAGCGGGAATCACCGGAATCAGAAGAACCACCGGACAGCATCCCGGCGGTATTGTGGTGCTTCCCCATGGAGAGGATATCAATACCTTTACGCCGGTACAGCATCCTGCCAATGATACGGAAAGCCCCATTATTACTACTCACTTTGACTACCATAAAATCGACCATAACCTTTTAAAGCTTGATATTCTGGGGCACGATGACCCTACCATGATTCGAAAGCTGCAGGATTTAACGGGCTTGGATCCGGTAAAGGATATTCCCTTGGATTCTCCGGAGGTGATGTCCTTGTTCCAATCCACGGAAGCCTTAGGTATTTCCCCGGCAGATATTCAGGGGGTGGAATTAGGCTGCCTGGGGATTCCGGAGTTTGGTACCCAGTTTGCTATGCAAATGGTACAGGATACCAAGCCGAAATACCTTTCCGACCTGATTCGTATTTCCGGACTTTCCCACGGAACGGATGTCTATCTGAACAATGCCCAGGACCTCATCCTAAACGGGGTTACCACCCTTCGTGAAGCTATTTGCTGTCGTGACGATATCATGGTGTATTTGATGCACATGGGCTTGGAGCCGGGAGAAAGCTTTAATATTATGGAGGCCACCAGAAAGCATAAGCCCTTAAAGGACGAGTGGTGTGAGCATATGCTGGAGCATGGGGTGCCCCAGTGGTACATTGATGCCTGTAAAAAAATCAAGTATATGTTCCCTAAGGCCCATGCGGCGGCTTACGTTATGATGGCTTATCGTGTGGCCTATTGTAAGGTTTTCTATCCTAAGGAATACTATACCGCCTATTATACGGTTAGAGCGGACGGTTTTGATTTTGACAAGATGTGCTTCGGTGTGGAGAAGCTCCGTTTTCATATTAAGGAGTATTCCGCCAGAGAAAAGCTTTCCGCAACAGATCAACTCTGTCTTAGGGATATGAAGATTTGTGAGGAAATGTATGCCAGAGGGATTCAATTTGCTCCTTTAGACATTTACAAAGCTAAGGCCAAGGACTTCCAAATTACGGAAAGGGGAGAGATTATGCCTTCCTTTAGTTGTATTGCCGGTTTGGGAGAGGCGGTGGCTCAGGGCTTGGAAGAGGGAGCAAGTACGGAAAGTACCTTTCCAAGGATGATTTTATTCAAAGAACCCACTGTCCCAAGGCCTTTGCAGACAAATTCCATGAATTGGGGCTTCTAGGTGACATTCCCCTATCCAATCAGATGTCCCTCTTTGACTTATAATACAAAACAACGGATTTTCTTGTCATATTTCCTTTTTTCATATACAATACAACTATATATCATGTGATATGCAATAGACTGCATTGTTAGAAATAGGAGGAAGGATCTATGAAAGTTTATGAAACCGGCAGTATTCGTAACGTAGTTCTTTTAGGTCATGGAGGTGCCGGAAAAACCACCATTGCAGAAGCATTAGCTTATGTAACTTCTGGAATTAATAGAATGGGTAGTGTTGATGACGGGAACACCCTGTCTGACTTTGATAAAGAAGAAAAGAAGCGGAAGTTTTCCATTTCCACTTCCGTGATTCCTATCGAGTATAAGGGAGAGTCCGGAGAGCTGAAGATGAATATTTTGGATACTCCCGGATACTTCGATTTTGTAGGAGAGGTTGAAGAAGCTGTTTCTGCGGCAGATGCGGCAATTATCGTGGTAAACGGTAAGGCGGGAATTGAGCCGGGAACGGTACGGGCTTGGGAGCTCTGTGAAGCCAATGCTCTTCCCAGACTTTTCTTTGTCAGCAATATGGATGATGACAAGGCTTCCTTCAGACAGCTGGTTCTGGATCTGGAAAAGCAGTTCGGTAAGTCCGTAGCTCCTTTCCAGCTTCCTATCCGTGAAAATGAGAAATTCGTGGGCTTTGTAAACGTGGTAAAGATGGCCGGAAGACGCTTTACAAAGTTAAATGAATATGAGGCTTGTCCTATTCCCGACTATGTGGAGAAGCATTTAACCATTGCCCGTTCCGCCTTATTGGAGGCAGTAGCGGAAAGCTCCGACGAACTGATGGAGAAGTATTTTGCCGGAGAAGAGTTTACGGTAGAAGAAATTCAGGCCGCTTTACGGGAGAATGTAGAAGCCTGCAAGATTGCACCGGTTCTTATGGGTTCAGGCCCCAATGTTCAGGGCTTCAATGTATTGCTTCAGGTTTTGGAGAAGTACTTCCCCTCTCCCGAGTCCTTGGAATCCATCGGTGTGGATGCTTCTACCGGAGAGCACTTTAGAGCAAAGTATCAGTCTGATAAGAGCCTGAGCGCAAAGATTTGGAAGACTATTGCAGATCCTTTCCTTGGAAAATACAGTCTATTTAAGATTTGTACCGGTGTATTAAAGGCCAATTCCGAGATTTACAATGTAAATAAAGAAAGCATGGAAAAGGTCGGAAAGCTCTATCTTCTTCGGGGAAATACCCCTATCGAAGTGCCGGAGCTGAAGAGTGGCGATATCGGTGCGGTAGCAAAGTTAAATATTAGTGAAACCGGAGACAGTATCTCCGTTCGTAATGCGCCTATTTGTATCATGGACCAAAGCTTTCCGAGCCCTTTACCTTTATGGCTTATCGTGCAGAGCAAAAGGCGGATGAGGATAAACTTTCCACTGCTTTACAGAAGATGATGGACGAGGATAGAACCATCAGATTACAGGCTGACCCGGAAAACAGACAAAGCTTAATCTATGCTATCGGAGAACAGCAGTTAGAGGTTTTGGCTTCCCGATTAAAGGATAGATACAATGTTTCCATTAACCTGGAAAAGCCACGCTTTGCTTATCGTGAGACTATTAAGAAGACGGTAAAGGTTCAGGGCAAATATAAGAAGCAGTCCGGCGGACACGGACAGTATGGAGATGTTGTTATGGAATTCTCTCCAAGTTTTGACTATGACCAAGCCTATACTTTTAAAGAGCAGGTATTTGGTGGTGCTGTACCGAAGAATTATTTCCCTGCAGTAGAAAAGGGAATTGCGGAGTCCTGCAAGAAGGGACCTTTGGCAGGATATCCTGTTGTGGGTGTCAATGCTACCTTATTGGACGGCTCCTACCATCCGGTAGACTCCTCTGAGCAGGCCTTTAAGACAGCGGCTTCCATGGCCTTTAAGGATGCTTTTCTTCAGGCAAGCCCCATGCTTTTAGAGCCGATTGCACACCTTAATGTTACCGTTCCGGATGCTTTTACCGGAGATATTATGGGAGATCTGAATAAGCGTAGAGGAAAGATTTTGGGCATGACCGCCCTTAGAGACGGAAAGCAACTGGTTGAGGCTGAGCTTCCCATGAGTAACCTCTATCTTTATAATACCGACCTTCGCTCCATGACCGGAGGAGCAGGAAGCTTTTCCTTCTATTTCGTTCGCTATGAGCAGGCTCCCGGAGATATCCAGAATCGTGTAGTGGAAGAGTCCAAGAAGATGATTGAAGAGTAAAGAATGAGTGAATTTTATTCCCCAAAGTAAACATTGTAAAACCGGAAAGTATATAGAAGGGGTAATAAAAATAAAACAGAATTAAACATCAAAATCATAAATATCACTTATGCAGTATAGGTCTGAAACAAAATACAGTTTTTCGCTTAGTATCTGTTTCTGTGCGAGATCAACTAGAGAGTGGCTCAAGTTCAGGCCTATACTATATAGTCAGTATTTTTTTGGCTTTTTACTGTTCTGATTCAGTTTTTTTATATCAAAAATAAATGAAGTCATACTACGATTGCTAGATGCTTTTTATTTAACTGTTCAAACTCTGTACATTGTAAAGAATTAAAGGTAATGCTATTATTAAAAAGCAAGTATTAGTTGTTTCTTAACTAAGGGATTATTAAAACAAATAAGGTGTCTAGCTACCTTTATCCCAAAAACGAAACATTAAGGTAGATAGAGAGGCTAACCCCTCTCTATTTTTGTAAAACAAATATTTGTAGCGAAGATGTAGTATATGGTGTAAATCATTGTTTATTACATAAAGTGTTTTTCTGTTTGCCTCCAATGAAAAGGCAGAAGAAAAATATGAGCAGATTCTAAAGGAAGACATAAAACCGCAGACATTATCCGTTGAGAAGGGTCTAAGCAAGCCGCAGAAAAAAATGTTATAAAAAGCACTGTTAGCCAGTACGGTGGAATTTCAGAAATATCCCAGCAACCAATCGGCGGATTCATACGACCTGATGCGTAAATTCGGCATTGCGTTGCTGAACGATATTCTTATGGGCAGAAATAGTCTCGTAAGTGCGAGTTTGCCAAGGTCATGAAACCTGGGGAAAAAGAGAAAATCCGCCATAACATTATCAACAGGACGGAGTTCCTTCAGGAAATGATATCACCGTATCAGTCGACCAGAGTGAATCCTTATACGAAGCGATTACAAGTCAGAGCAATCCTCTGGAGTTCCCGGCGGTACTTGTTGACAGTTCTTTTTAATATGACGAGTTGACAGCCTTTCTGAACAGACTCTGTAAGATTTTTAAATGGGATATCTATGAATCAGAGACATTAGGGCATGTCGGGAAATATTCCCATAAGCACGGCAGACTCTTCTGGTACCAGGTAATCCTTGCACAGTGGATAAGAGGCTGTGGACTTAGTACCATCATGTATCAGGCGATAAAGAACAAAGAGGATAATCCCAAGAATGGCATGTATATTGACCGGGAGTATGTGGATTATAATTTTTTCAAGAACCATAAGAACATAGTGATTTCCGATGTATTAAGCGTAATAGACGAGGTTATCCTGTTTAAACTGTCAAATTATTTCCTGAAGGTTTCAAGGGCTTATACAGAGCTGCGAGGCGAGGAACCAAAGCATGACTGGTATGAATTCGTGTAATATGGCTCAACGCATAGGGATACCATCAATATCCAGAAACATGGATTTTCAAGAGAGTCGGCTATTTACATTCTGGAACATCCAGAAGCTGTTATCCTTAAACAGGAAAAGCCATTGCGTCTTAACTGGGAGGCTATACAAGAATGTAAAAATCAGGGCATAAAGAACGATGCAGAACTAATCCGGTATAATATTCCGAAGTTGTTTGAGTTAGGAGGTTGTCGAATGGCAACACATATGAGTATAAGACTGGCATGGCATAATGAGGGCTGGAATGGCCACATCTGCCAGAAGCCGTGTGAAAATTTATATTGTATCGGGCAGCATTCATATCCGGGGGATCTGATTGCAGGTACACGTGATATTGAGTATGAGACTGCTCATGCAGGAGAGCCTTGTTCAGCGAATCCATGCGCTGTTGCCTGTGGACTTAGTGTTAATGCATTTGGCAAGGACACCATCAGGGTAAGAGTTGATCCGCCGGATTTCTGGAAGAAAAGTGATGCCGATGCAATTAAATTGGATTTGCCGCCACATACAGTCTGCACATGGTGCTATGAGCAGATGTACAACGAGGATGTGGAAATTCATGGTGGGTTCGGTCAGAAGTATGATTACGAGAAGAGAAAGGCGGGAGCGGAGAAATATTTTTCTCAGTTTGAACCCGGAAAATCTTTGATTTCTATTATGCCGGATATAGCAATCCGTTCTGTGAGAATGAAGAGAATAATTATGTCATTGCAGGAATATCCCGTGTAAAGAATATTGAACCACTTTATTATTATGACAATACAAGCCCGGAGGTACAGAAAAAGTATGCCGGGGGATTTGTGTGGCAGAGACCTGTTACATCTACGTATCCTGATGAGGGCTTTTGCATTCCATACTGGAAGTATATCAACAATGAGGAGATTATTGAGCGTATATTACTGAAGCCGTTAAATCGTTCACCGTTTAAATATGGCAGTCGTGAAGTGGATAACGACGATGCGATTGAGGTAGTAAATCAGCTGCTAGCAGTCGTAGATGTTCTGATTGAAATTGGTGATGATACAGAGGATTGGAACATAAGAAAAGAATGGCTTAACAGCGTTCTTAATGAACTGTGGACGGCGCGTGGACCATATCCAGGATTTCCGTCTGTCTTAGAGAGCCTTGGCCTGCATGATTTGATTTCTCCATATATGACACTGACAACAGATGCATCTATGAAGGATTACAAGCAGGGTGTTAGAGATTTTCTCGAAGGAAAAAGAGATGAGGTCGGCGGAATAGACTTCAGCAAGGCGGTACTTAGGAAGATTCGGAGAGAGTATCAGCTTACAGAATCAGAGACTGCTGATTTTCTCTTTGATACGCTTTCACGATTTGATCTATCTGCGGATCAGGTAAAGCGCATTATCGGAGAGGATAGAGAGAAGGTTTCTATTACGGCATCAATCAAAAAGATGTCAGAGAATCCATATATTATTTTTGAGCAGTATGTAGGCTTTGATTCAGATGATGCTATACCTTTTTACAAGATTGATAATGGAGTAATACCATCTCCGGAATATGGAATTGAAGAGATTTTGGATAACGGCTCAACTGAACGTCTTCGTGCTTATTGTGTAGATGAGCTTAACAGAATCCCAGCTCATTCATTTGGTAAAGCGGATACTATTCTTCAAAGAATCAATGCCAGAATCGACCGGCTTCCAGAATGGAAGAGACATGTATATAAGCTACAGAACTTTGATGTGGAAACGAAAATACTTGATGGCGCTCTTGAGCGAAAAAAAGACGACAAGGATGATTTATATCTGTATTTAAGAGATGTGTATGAAGACGAAAGAACGGTTGAAGAAATCTTCCGGGATCTTGCGAACAGACCTGATATTACATTAAAGATGGCAATTACGCCTGATAAATTTAAGGAATGTCTCAGAGTTAAAGGGTCACCATTAGAAAAGAAAGTTGCAGCGGAATATGGGGAAATACTGGATCATCAAGCTGATAAATGCATGCAGATTTTCAGAAAGCCGCTATGCGTCCTTTCTGGAGCAGCGGGAACAGGGAAGACAACCGTAATAAAAGCGATCCTTGATAATATAGGCCGGGTTCATGGGGCAGGAACCAGCTTTCTTTTGATGGCTCCTACAGGCAAGGCGGCAGAGAGAATAAAGACACAAACAGGAAAGCCGTCAAAGACCATTCATTCACATCTGGCAAAGACTGGCTGGATCAATGAGAATTTTTACTTTAAAAACGGTCCGGTGGTGCTACTGACCAAGACTATAACACGATTATTATTGATGAGTGCTCCATGATTGATTTGAATCTGTTCGCAACACTTTTTAAGGTCGATTAATTGGAACAGTGTACAGCGCGTGATACTGATTGGAGACCCTAATCAGCTTCCGCCTATAGGACGTGGCAGAGTCTTTGCAGATACCATAAACTGGCTGAATGTAGAGTATCCTGATAATGTTGCTACGCTTCTGGATAATATAAGGCAGCTTGTAAATACGGTAGAAGATAAAGGACACGGAATTCTTGATTTGGCAGAGATTTTCATTCAGGAAAATCAACAGACTGAGGATGAGGATAAAGCTGCAATCTTAAAAGCAAGAAAAGAAGAACTGTTTGAGAATATTGTCAAAAACGGAAATGGTGATGTAGATAAGGATCTTGGCGTTTATTTCTGGACAGAGCAGGAAGAACTTGAGCATGTCCTTACGAGTGTAATGATGCGGGATATGCAAGAATATACGCAGATGGACATGTCCGCCAAAGATGCCACACCGGACAAATTATGGCAGCAGATGATCAGGGATGAGGATGGGAGCGGTAATCCGGAAATCATTCAGGTTATCTCTCCGTACAGAGGAGAATTTTACGGAACCGGTTCCCTAAATCTTCTTATGCAGAAGACCTTTAATGGACAATGGAGTAGTAAGAAACTTGACGGAATCGGATATTTTGACAAGGTCATCCAGTTCAGAAACCGTCCACAATCTGATCCGGCATATGCATATCAGGACAGTTCGAGGAAAAATATAAAGTCAGAGATATATAACGGAGAAATCGGGATAACCACTATTCACGGACTTGACAGATATGCAAAGGAAGGAAAAAAGCCAAAATATATATGGCAGGGTTCGATTGATAGATTGCAGGTTTTTTTCTCCGGGAAAACAAGGAAAGGGCTTCGATATAACTATGGCAAGGATCTGGGACAGGATATTGATGGAAGATGGATTAAAGAACAGAAGGTTATAGATAATCTTGAGCTTGCTTATGCCATCAGTGTTCATAAGTCTCAGGGATCCGAATTCGATTATGTGTATATTGTGATACCGCATAGAGATAGCCATTTGCTTTCAATGGAACTGCTTTATACAGCTATAACAAGGGCGCAGAAAAAGGTGACGATATTTCTGCAGCAGGATGTGGGTACCCTTACTTCGCTCAGCCGTAATGAGAAATCAGCGGTGAGAAAAATAAATTCTTCTGTCTATCAGTTTAATCCGCTTCCTGATGCACTACTTTATGCAGGAAGCAATTGGTATGAGGATGGTAAGAATGTTGCTACCTTGTCGGAGTATTTTGTGAGATCCAAATCGAAAGCTATTATAACAAATATGCTTGTTGACAGAGAGATTCCTTTTAAGTATGAGGAGCCTTTGTATGCTCCTGATGGAACTATGTTCCTTCCGGATTTCACTGTGACATTCAGAGGGGAAGAATACTACTGGGAGCATGTTGGAAGAACAAGTGACAGAGGCTATATGGCGCACTGGGCAAAGAAAGAGGCCTGGTACAATAAACATTTTCCCGGCAAGCTGATTACGACTTATGAAAGCAATAATCTTTCCAGAGATGCGGCAGAATTGATTGCGAGTCTTAAATAGTGCAACAGAAAGTGAAAACGTATGGATAAACAGGATGAGGGTTTCTTTCAAAAACTGACAAAGCACAGAGAGGGCTTGGCTAAGGCGCTGGAGGATCCGGCACTTAGGGGCGTTCAAAGCAGCGTCGTAGATAAATACAGAGATCAGGCGCATTTTATTTATGAGCTACTTCAGAATGCGGATGATGCATTTGCGACAAATGCCAGGTTTATACTTGAAAAGGACAAACTTATTTTTGCGCATAATGGATCGCGTCATTTTTCAATTTCAGATCCAGATAAAGAAAAGGAAGATTCCGGGACGAATGCTCTAGGCGATATAAATGCTATTACCTCTGTTGCTAATTCAAGTAAAACAACAGGGTCAACCATCGGCAAATTCGGGGTTGGCTTTAAGGCTGTATTTCAGTATACAGCTACTCCCCGTGTGTATGATCCGAACTTCTGCTTTAGAATTGAAAGATTTATTGTACCTGTGGTTCTTAACGAGGATTATCCGGGAAGGCGTGAGGATGAAACGCTGTTTGTCTTTCCTTTTGACCATAAGGAAAGAGGACCTGCTGAAGCATATAGGGATATATCCGAGAAATTAAAGAATCTGTCATATCCGTTGTTATTTCTCAGTAACCTGAAGAATATAGAGTTTGAGTTTGGGAATGTACTGGGTTTGTATGATAAGCGAATAGAAGAGACCCACGTAATAGATGATACAAAGGCAGAATATATTGTTCTGACTCAAAATGATGGCGATGATCTTTATGATGAATACCTATGGCTGTTTTCAAGGGAATATGACCGTGGTGAGGAATACAATGGCGATGGAAGATATCTGACATATTCGGCTGGTTTTTTTTTACTGATCAGGAGAGTCATCTGATACCTATAGATATGCCGGCATTTTGTTACTTCCCGACAAAAGAGTACACAGATTTGAAATTTATAGTTCATGCACCGTTTCTTTTGACAGATAGTAGAGAAGGAATCAAGGCAGGAGAACCGCATAATGATAAGATGATTAATGCTCTTGCGGATCTCTCCGCAGACGCAATTGAATATCTTAGGGATATTGGCATAGAGAAAGGAATACGCCTGATAGACGATAGTATTGTTGAAATTATTACGGTAGACGAAGATGAGTTCAGTGATCCAGAAGATAAGGATCAGATTTCTTTTCTGCCTTTTTTTGAACGTATTAAGGAAAAATTTGAGAAATCTGAGCTTCTGCCCGGAAAGGATGGATATGTTAGGAAAGGGAATGCTTATTGGGCATCTGTATCCCAGATTCCTCAACTGTTCAGTGATTCTCAACTTGGTGAAATTGTTGAGAACCCAGATGCGTGCTGGGTATTTCCCACATTATCAAGAGATGAAGTTCAGAGAAATAACAGAGAATTATTTTCGTATATTGATTCTCTTGTAAGGACAAATATCAATGAAGATATAGTATTAAGCGGACGTACAAGAGAGTACTTTGTGCGCAGTGGAATTCGCCAAAGCCTTGAAAACATAAAAGGTATTACAGGTGAGTTTATTGAAAACCAGCCTATAGAATGGCTTCATGATTTATATAAATGGATATCTGAGACGAAGCACAGAAAAGATGTTGCTTCGAGTAAGCCGATATTTATAGATCAGGACGGGAAAGCTTCTGCTGCATTTGATAAGGCAGGTCAGCTGATATTGTTTCTTCCCGTTGAGAATATGACGGGCTACCGTATGGTAAGTTCTGCTCTTCTCGAGAAGGAAGAAACAAGAAACTTTATCGATCAAATAGGTATTAAACAGCCATCACTTCGGGATCAGATTTACAACATTATCCTTCCTCAATATGAGGATGGAGCTGAAATAGATACAGATTCTCATTTTAAAATGTTCTTTGAGTATTACTGCAAATGCTCTAATTCTGAGGTAGATGAATTTATTGGTTTAATAAAGGGATGTCAATTTCTGTCTTATTATGATCCAGATGATGGAGTAGCATACAGGGCAGAAGCCAGCTCTATGTATCTTCCCACAGCGGAAATGAAAGCATATTTTGAAACCAAACCGGACACACGCTTTATTGCGCTGGACGAGTATAAGGAGATGGTAGGAGTATCCAAAGAAAACCAGCTTATGAGGTTTCTCACGGCACTTGGAATCAAGACGGATGTCGCAATTTTCAGAACAGAAGTGAACTACTATACATCCGGACGGAATGATTTGCCGACTCCACATTCAACACGTGGAGTGACATATGATGAGAAGATAATCGATGGTTGCAAAGAAATTCTTGCCTATATAGAGGATACTGAGGATAGTACAAAATCTGTATTGTTATGGAATTGTCTTTTGAAAATCACAGAGACAAGGTGTACATCATGGAATTGCAGGGATATTGAAGCCTTGCTAAGAGGGTATTGCCATTATTTCTACTATTCTTCACAAGTAACAAGCTTTACATCTTCAGATGTTATTGCATTGAAAGAAACGGCGTGGCTTGTAAATTCAGATGGAGATTTTTCTCTTCCGGAGGATCTTACGGTAGACACTCTCTCTGATATTTATGATACATCGTCTGAAGCTGCTAATAATTTGCTCGACATCCTTGGCATTCAGGAGGCTGAAGAGGAAGATAGTAATCTAACGGACGAACAGCGTGAGAAGATAGCATTTGCCAATAAACTGCTGGAGTATGGTATTGAGGATGAGGATGATTTAGAGGAATTCAGAGAGTTTAAGCGTCAGAGAGAGGCACAGAGACAAGCGGCTGGAGCTATATCACACGATGACTATGGCAATCCATCCCCTGATAATGCCGCGGACGATGTTGATATGGATGATATCTTTGAAGAAGATGGTACTCCCAATTCTGATGAAAAGAAACCGCTTGATAAAGCTACTTCTGATGTGGTTAAGGATATTGTCCGTAGAACTAAACAGAAACCCGATGAATCAAAGAAAAAGAGGGTGATTGACGATGAGGAAATTGATGGAGATGAGCTTATTCCATCGACGGTGGATTATCAAAAGAAGATTGATCGTGCTAAGGAAAAGAGTGCTGCCGAGATTGAAAGAATCACGTACTTTGAAGAATTGCAGAATCGGGCAGTTGAGGCAGAGAAATACACTTATGAATGGTTCAATGCTTTGCTGGAAATGGAAAGCCTCAACAGTGGAGAATTAAATGCGGACAGCAAAGAAGTCTCCATCAGTTTTGCAAAGGTCGAGAGAGAGTCAGGAACCAAGCGGACATTGGTGCTCAAGCATCCGAATAGATATATTCCGCAGTTTATGGAAGACCTGGCTGATATTCCGGTGCTTCTTCATATGGGGGATCAGACAAAAACCGTTGCCATAGAGGTTGCCAACATTAAATCTTATACTCTTCGTGTTAAGATGAAAAATGTATCTGACATAGATGGAATCGATCTTGAATCGGTAACATCTGTGACGATTGATGCAAAGAGCCCCGCCTTCTTGTTGGAGGAACTGAGGAAGAGATTTGATGAGCTGGAATATGAAGATGATTTCAGCATGAAAGATAATCTATGTGAAAATATAGAATTTGTGTTTGGACCTCCCGGAACAGGAAAGACTACACATTTGGCACAGAATGTTCTTATTCCTATGATGAGGGAAAATAAAGAATGCAAGGTTCTGGTTCTGACGCCTACGAATAAATCTGCTGATGTACTTGTTCGTCGAATTATGGAAGTTTCCGGAAAGGATCATACTTACAACAATTGGCTTGTTAGATTCGGTGCTACTGGTGATGAAGAGATTGAGCAGAGTCCTGTGTTCAGAGATAAGACCTTTGATATCAGAACATTGGATAAGCATGTTACTGTAACGACCATTGCAAGATTTCCATATGATTTCTTTATGCCTCAAGGAGCAAGAATATTTCTGCATGGCATAAATTGGGATTATATTGTAATCGATGAAGCTTCGATGATACCGCTTGCCAATATTGTTTTCCCGCTGTACAAGAAAACACCGAGAAAGTTTATTATTGCCGGAGATCCGTTCCAGATAGAGCCGATTACGTCAGTTGATCTGTGGAAGAATGAAAATATCTATACGATGGTAGAGCTTGATTCGTTTATAGAACCGACAACAGTTCCTCATCAATATAAGGTTGAACTTCTTACTACGCAGTATAGAAGTATACCGGATATTGGGCATGTATTCAGCAATTTTGCATATGGAGGCATATTAAAACATCATAGGTTAGCGGATAGTCAGCGTCCACTTAACGTAGGAAATGATCTGGGAGTTGAAACATTGAATATTATCAAGTTTCCTGTTAGCAAATATGAGAGTATCTACCGCTGCAAGAGACTTCAACACAGCAGCTCCTATCAAGTGTATTCCGCGCTCTTTACCTATGAGTATGTATGCTATTTGTCGAGAGAGATAGCTGAAAATAATCCAAATGAGCAATTTAATATCGGAGTGATTGCGCCATACCGCGCCCAGGCGGATATGATTGATAAGATGATTGCTTCCGAGAAGCTTCCAAAGACAGTAAATGTACAAGTAGGAACCATACATGGATTCCAGGGGGATGAATGCGATATTATTTTTGCTGTATTCAATACGCCACCATCCATTTCTTCGAGTAAGGAAATGTTCCTGAATAAGAGAAATATCATCAATGTATCTATCAGTAGAGCAAGAGATTACCTATTTGTTGTAATGCCGGATGATAACACGGAGAACATATCAAATCTTCATCTGGTGAAGAGGGTTGAGGATTTGATGCACAGCACAGATACCTGGATGGAGTTCTTGTCTCCGGATTTGGAAGAGCTTATGTTTGGTGATTCGAAGTATCTGGAGAATAATGCATTTTCTACAAGTCATCAGAGTGTAAATGTATATGGTCTACCGGAGAAATGTTACGAAGTTCGAACGGAAGATACTGCGGTGGATGTTCAGATACATAAGCCGTCCAAGAACAGTAATAATGCATCAACAGCTTCAAATGGCTCAGAAAAAATTTTCGATAAAGATGATGAATATATAAGTTCTTACCAGCTGAAAGAAGAACTGATCCCCGAGGAATTGCGGGAGACTGCAGTTGACCTTCCGGTGAAGGGAGCTATCAAGGGATGGTGTTATCTTGTTCCTTATGAAGGAAAGCTGAAGACACATACTATAAGGAAGACAGAGGGAATGTTTATTCCGCTTATGAGGAATGGTCAAGAGAAGATGGTTAGCGTTTCTGTAGTTTCTGAGGATCGAATCATTTATATTTCTCAGGATATGTTTAAGTTATATGAGCAGGCCTTGAGTGAACCGGATGGAATAGAGCTAAGAAAAGGTTTCTTTTAAAAACACATTATCAATAATTAGGGGCGTCAGTTTTAAGTTGCTCTCCTTTGTTAATATCAGTCCTTTTTATAAAAAGGTGTTTCATACCCGTTCCCGCGGATCAGGATATCCGGTATCCAGTTGGGTGTCCGGCTCATGACATCAGCGATGGCTTCAACAGATACACGCTTGTCGCACCCTAGAGTCTGAAATTTTTTCTGTAATTGATGTTCTTCTATGAAAGTTACGTTGCTTGAACAGCACAAACTGCTGTTCAAGCGTTGGTTACTAATAAAAATCAGTTGGAATGTCAAGGGCGCTCAGCTCTGCTGAGCGTTCAGTTTTGCCTTATAACAGCTACTGCTTTC